>Ga0073934_10001437_pt1 | contig 57188 bp, 46 predicted proteins | sample LarsenN4metaG_FD_76834 | JGI IMG/M metagenome (GOLD analysis project Ga0073934, IMG submission 76834) | Hot spring sediment bacterial and archeal communities from British Columbia, Canada, to study Microbial Dark Matter (Phase II) - Larsen... ...
GGCGAGGAATGTGCGTCGCGATCCCGCACGCCGCCAGCAGGTCGCGGCTGGCCTGGCAGTCGTACCCTTTGTCCGCCGTCACGCTCCGCGGCTGCTCCAGCGGTCGGCCCGGCTGGCCGCCGAACGTGCAAGATGATGGGGACCGAACTGGCGCGGAGCGAAGCGGCGGTGAGTCCATCCACGGCCTCGGCGTGCGCGCCGAAATCCATTGCGGCTTGACGAAGTTCGCCAAGCGTGCTGCCTTTGTAGGAGCTGATGTACTTTGGCGTGAGCAGGTCTTGTGAAGGCGACCTCCTTGCCATGAAGTCGCAGGGCGGCATAAAGCGAGTAGACCCCGCAATAGGGTCCGCCGGAAGTTTCCACGGCTGGCTCTGGAGGGCGTTCGCCAGGCGTTTCCCTAGCAGCGAGGGGGATGCACGCCACGAAAGTGGCAAGTGCCATCGCGAACCGAAACTGCGTGGTGCAAAGAAGCGCGCTCATGGGTAGCCTAGTGCGGAACCACCGGTCGACGCCGACACCAGAGATACACGCCCAGCCCAATGACGGAAGCGAGAACCAGCAGGACGACACTGTTCCCGATCACGCTTCCCCTCTGAAACCAGTGCCTAGCAAGGCCAACGAGGGTGCCGTCGTTCACCTTCTTGACGATCTTTCCGTCGCGCCATTCGTAGTCGATGTGGGTTTGTCCACGCACAGTCACCGGGTGGCCATTTGGGATGACAATGGACGGAACAAACGGATCTCGACCAAAATCAGGATTAAGGTCCCAACTCTCCATTGTCACGTCGTATTCCTCTTTCAGGATCCCTCCTTGCTGCGACTCTGATTGCTGAACGAGAGTGAACCCAGTTACGACAGGCTTCCCATCGACGAGAGCGCTGTTGGTCACATCCAGTTGCTGCAGGAAGAGCTTCTCCGGTCCCCCCAACTCCTTCGGAATGGTCGCCAATGTCCAGTCCATCATCTTGTCTTGCGCATGCTTTCTTTGCACGATGCGGCGAGGGAGCCCGCCCCTTTCAAGATCAAGCCAGACGGCGTGATAACCCCAAGGGCTGCTTCCGCCAACTACGTGCAAACGCCGCCCCTCCAGGACTTCCACCTTTGCGGTCAGTCGTGACTTCCTAAGCACTTCGGGCAACGGCTCTCGATTACCCAGCATTTTTCCGTTGACCACTGGGGAAAAGAAGCGCCTTTCCATGTGGTCTCGCTCTTCATCCGACAATCCACCCAGGCTTGCGACAATGCCGTCGGGGGCTTGATTCGTCTCATCGTAGCCGATGACCATCTGCATGTCGCCGGCATAGATCCGCTCGCCGTTGTCCCTAGAGGTGACGAGCTTTCCCTTATCATCCTTGTGTTCAGATGATAACCAGCTCACTTCTTTCAAGAGGTTCCCGTGCCGCCAGACGCGGTACGACTCCACGTTCCTCCATCCTTCTGGTCCGGCGTTCCGCCCAGTCGCCACGTATCTGCATTTGACGAGAAAGGTACACTTCTCGAACGGCTTCAGGAAGTTCTCGTAGGCGGCAACCAAAGCTTCGGCTTGTGGCTCGTGCGCCGGCTCTTTCGAGGCCTGGCCTCGACTCAGTTGCACGCCGAAGCCCACAAGAAAAAGACATGGCACTACCATACACTTCGCGCGCATCTTAGGCTCCCAACCTCCCAAGTCGAAATCCCCAGCTTGATGCCGCGCCATGGGAAGCGCGTCCCCCGCGGCGGCTTCGGTCACGGCCCTTCAAGCTACGGGACCAGGACTTGAGTGCAATTGTTGGAAATGAACTTTTTTGAGTATACACTGGGGCACGAGGGATGCGGATTGCAGACGAACTGATCGTTGTCGAACAGCGCGTTCATGACGTTGCCAGACAGCACCGGCTTGATTTCCTTGTAATTTGTTCCACACTCGTCACCGCGCCGGTTCCTCGGGCAAGCCTCGTCCTCAAGTTCTCTCCCGTTACAAACGGCGAGTGGATTTGGATTGGGCTCATCGGCGCCGAAAAGCGTTGCGAGCCGCGTTTCGCCTACTGCAAGGGGGCCTCCTTCGTACGCGGCAATTGCGATGACGAACACCGCTGCCATAGACCATCAGAGTCGAATTCCACGCATCTCAAGATCCCTCCTCTATCAGGCCATGATGAGATTACCCCAGGGCATGCCGTAGCCCTGGGCCACAAGTGAGCAAGACTTGAGGGCACTGTTTACGCCGAGACTTGGACCTAATGGCTCGATGCCCGCCAAGCACAAGCATCCCGCCGTCAGCATCTCGAAGAACGACAGCGCAGCGACCGAGGTGGCCCGTCGCACAGTCTCGTACGGGTCGGTGTAGAGGCCGTGGATTTTCAGCCCCGCGGTGACGAGCAGGAACAGGCCCAGCACGACGCTAAGCACACGCCACGCCCTCCCACGAAGGTTTACGGGGGGGGCAGATGCACAGGTTGTCGGCGACGCTTCGGACTGCATGGCGATGTCTTGAATCGGACAGCGTCGAGAAAGCTGACGCCATCGAGATCGTTAAAGACAGGCAGCGGTGATCTCGATTCCCGGCGATGGTAATCGCCCCCAGCGGGGAGGCAAGAAAAAAGCGCGAAGAGTTTCACAGCGCCGCGGCGCAGCGTCATGCACAGGGAGCGGCGCGGCGTGGTTAAGAGCGGCGCGGCGTTAGCCCGCCGGTACAGACCGGCGACCTTACGGTGCGCCGCTCATGTTGGTGCGCCGCTCATTATGTCGGTGCACCGCTCTTGATGACAATGCGCCGCGGTGTCATGCACAGGGAGCGGCGCGGCGTTAGCCCGCCGGTCCTCACCGGCGACCTTACGGTGCGCCGCTCTTGGTGACGGTGCGCCGCTCATTATGTCGGTGCGCCGCTCATGTTGGTGCACCGCTCTTAATCCCCCCTCTCCCCGCGCAGCGTGGGAGAGGGGCCGGGGGTGAGGGAGTTCCTCCACTCGCCATGCTCCTCCCCGCGTCGGGGAGGGGAGCACGGTGAGCGGGGTGTGGCGACCATTTCTACGCCTTCCCAGGCATCGGCGCGTCGGCGAATAGCTCCACGTGCACCGGCTGCTTCTCCACTACGAGGGTCGCTCCCGTCATCTCCTTGCCTTCCACGCGGATATCGTCGCCCAGGCCCGGCGACTTGTAGGTCTTGGCCTTTAGCTGCTGCGCCGCGTTGAGCCACTTCTCGACGTCCTTCCGCGTCACCTTCTTGTCGGGCTGGTTGGCTTCCAGGGCGTCGATCGCATAGCTGCGGATGAGCTTGCTCCACAAGCGGGCCAGCGTCTTCGGCTGATCGAACATCTCCAGGCCGGCGATTCTTCCGCCGAAAGCGAAGACCGCCCCGACGCAGCCCTCGGGAACGGGCAACTGCTTCAGCAGGCTGGCCAGGTCTTTCTGATGGTCCAGGTAGACCTGCTCGAGGGCGGCCGATGCCGAGCGGCTGCCGTGCCTGGCCAGCTTGCGGGAGACCTCGCTCCAGACCGCGCCCTGATTGGCGTCGAACGCTCCCGATTTCTCCAGGGAGGTCGCCGTCTCCCTGTGCATCATCTTCCGCAGGCTGTGGTGCGTCGCCGTCCCCGACGTGCCGAACTGCTTGGTGCGGTAAGACCAGCGGCCCTGCTCGACGCAGCTGACGGGAACCGGCAACTCGGTGTTCGCAGCCACCATGATGCTCGCGTTCAGCACGCGGTTCTGCTTGGCCCCAATGAGCTGTTCGCCGGCGAGCAGGAAGAGCATCTCGTTGGCCCGGTTGACGACCTTCAGGACCGGCACGCTGCCCCCCTCGCTCACTTCGGTCACTTCCGCGAGCTTCTTCTCCAGGGCCTCATCCAGCGTAAGGTACTCCAGGGTTACAGGGCTTGGCTCACGACGCAGGCCGAACACCTGCAGGCCGTGGGCTGCACTTGGTTCGAGCACCGCGATACCTTGCAAGAGTTCCTTGATGCTCTCGGACATGGCGCACATCCTTTCTGTATGAGCCGGAGCCGCCGCGGCGCGCGAACTCCACGCGGGCGGAGGGCCTGAACTGATTTTGCAGGAATGGGCGGGCGGTCCTTTTGAGAAGGAGTGCCGACGACCTGACAAATTGTATCGGTAAGGTCAAGGCTGCCGACGCGGGGGATTGCCAGGGCCGTGCCATGCGGCGTGCACCATTGCCCCCACCGGCCGCCCCATGCTAAAGTAATTTCTGGCAAGACACTCTGGAGCGGAGACGCCTCATGTACCGCTGGATCATGCTCGCGCTTGTCCTGGGTTGCTTCGCCTCAGCCGCTGGTGCGGATGAGTCGCCAGGCGGCAAGGCGCCTCCGAGCTCCGATTCCGAGAGCAAGTCAACGAAGCCGGCCAAACCCATGGGCCCCGGCTCCTTGTCAGAGGCGGAGGAAGAACGCCTCGATCGCATCATCGAGCGGTTCATCCAGTACGACATTGGCCGCACCTCGGACCACAAGTCCCGCTCGGAGCTGGAGGCCCTGGGGCCGGAGGCGATCCCCGCCCTGATCCGCGGCCTCAATCGCGCCGCGACGATGAGCCATAGCTGCCCCGTCTCGGTCCTGTACAAGAAGCTTCGCAGTTTGCTGGTTGAAGTCGAGGACGAGCGGACGCTGCGGTTCATCCGCGACAACGTCGGCGCTGGCGTGCAACGCTCTCCGTATAACTCTCTTCTCAGGGACCTGAAGCTGGCGACGGTCATTCGCTCGCGCAACCTGGAGGAAGCCCGCCGCGCTGCCGCGTTGAAGGGGGACATCCCCGGCGCAGCCGATCCCTACGGCGTTCCAGGTCTGCGGCTCAAGAGCCCAGGCGAACAGAGCACGCCGCCCAACGAGGAAAAGAAGCCGTGAGTTGTGCGACATCGCCGCGGCGGATCACGCTCCGCGAGGCCGAGTATCGCTTGCGCTGGGAAGCCGAGCAGGGCACGCTCGACCTGGGCCGCTACCATCCTTCCTATGTCCGCTGGGGACGCGGCCAGCCGTTGATCTTCATCCACGGCCTGGGCGACACCTGGCCGTCTTTCATCATGCCCATGGCCCTGCTCGCCCCCGAGTTCACCTGCATCGGCTACAATCAGCCGCGCGGCCAGGGCGACCGGGCCTGGCTCCGTGGCTATCGCCACGACCACCTGGTCGATGACCTGATTCAGCTTCTCGATCGCTTTCACCTGAAGTCGGCCACGCTGGTGGCCCATTCCTTCGGCACGACGGTGGCCCTGAAGGCGCTGCACCGCTTCCCCGAGCGATTCCAGCGAGCGGTGGTCGTCGGCAGCTTTGCGCATCGCCCCCTGCGGCCCCAAGAGCGGGCCCTGGCCTGGCTGGGCCAGTACCTGCCCGGCCGGTTGGAAATACTCCCAGGCCGCGTCAAGGCGATGCAGCGTTCGCACGGCCAGGCGTTTGCCGAGCGCGAACCGGCCGTGCTGGCCCACTTCCTCCGCCGCACCGCCTTGCCCCTGTGTCGAGCCATGGCCCACTGGGCCTTCGAGCTCGACCGCACCGACCTGAATCCGATCCTGCCGGCGATCCATCGGCCGGTTCTGGTCGTTGGCGGAGAGTGGGACCCCTTGACTCCGCCGCGCTTGCAAAAGCACCTGTTCGAGCACTTGCCGCAGTCGGCACTTTTCCTGATCGATCGCTGCGGCCATTTCCCGATGTACACGCATCCGGAAGCCCTGGCCGACGCCATTCGCCGCTTCGTCGCCAGCCCGCCCTGTGCCACGCCTGCGCCCAGCCATCTCTGCCTCGGCGAAGCCAACGGCAGTTCCAGGACAGCGAGTCGGCTGGCTCAGATTGTCTGATGCGGCAAGGAAGTTGTCAGGGCCGGACAACCGTTCCAACGATCTCCTTCACGGAGCGAGCACCCAGGGTGTGCAGCGCCGCGGGGAGTTCCTCGACAAGCCGAACCGAGACGGTGGGATCGAAGAAATTGGCGGTGCCGACCTGCACGGCCGAGGCGCCGGCGACCAGAAACTCCATCACGTCGTCGATAGTGGAGACGCCGCCGATGCCGATGATCGGCAGCCGCACCGCTCCCGCAACCTGGTAGACCAGCCGCAGCGCCAGCGGCTTGATCGCCGGACCGCTCAGCCCGCCGGTGACGTTGCCGAGCACGGGCCGACGTCGCTTCCAGTCGATCGCCAGGCCGATGAACGTGTTGACCAGCGAGAGCGCGTCCGCCCCCGCATCGGCGGCAGCCTGGGCGATGGGGACGACGGACGTCACGTTGGGAGTCAGCTTGGCGATGAGCGGCTTCGGCCAAACTCGGCGTACGCCCTGCACGACGTCGCGCGTCACGGTGGGATCGACGGCGAAATCGACCCCGCCCGAGACATTGGGGCAGGACAGGTTCAACTCCAGCGCCGCCACGGCGTCCGCGTCCGCTACCGCCCTGGCGAGCCGCTCCGCCATGACGACGAACTCGTCCCTCGTCTTCCCAGCGATGTTGGCGATGATGGCCGTCGGAAGCGTGCGAAGGTAGGGCACATGATGGGCGATGAAATGCTCCAGCCCGTCGTTGTCGAGGCCGATGGCGTTCAACATGCCCGAGGCAGTCTCGACCGTCCGCGGCGGAGGATTGCCCAGTCGCGGCTGCATGGTGACCGTCTTCGGCACGATGCCGCCCAGCCGGGCGAAGTCGACGACGCCGGCCATTTCGCGGGCATAGCCAAACGTGCCGGACGCCGTCAGGATCGGGTTGCGCAGGCGCAGCGGGCCCAGGGCAACCTCCAGCTCGGCAGGCTCACTTCCAACCTTGACAGAAGAACTGTACATGTGTTAATTTACAAGTTGGCGAACGGTTAGATCTCGGCGTTGGTCATTGTCCCAGTGTGGGTCCGCTTTGCAAGGGGCTGAGGAGGGTTACACGATGCGGCCGATCGACTTTGCGCGGTCTGCTCTGCTGGTCGTCGATGCGCAGAAGGGCTTCTCGGAACTCTGTCCCGATGAGCTGCCCGTGCCCGGGGCTCTGCAAATTGTTGCGCCGATCAACCGCCTGCTCGACTTGCCCTGGAAGAGGATCGACGCCAGCCAGGACTGGCACCCGCCTGAACACTGCAGCTTCCTGGGCCGCAGGCACAACCTGTACCCGCCGCACTGCGTGATGAATACGCCAGGAGCTGAATTTCTGCCTGGGCTGAACGTGCATCGCTTCCACGCGGTCTGGCGGAAGGGGTTCCACGAGCATCACGAGGCCTACGCCCTTACCGCTCAGCACGGCGGCTACTTGCATTTGTTGCGCGGCGAGGAGGTGGAAGCCGTGGTTGTCTGCGGAATCGCCACGAATATCTGCTGTTATTTTGTTGCGCGAGACTTGCGTCAGGCAGGTTTTCGAGTGCTCATCGTCGAGGATGCCAGTGCGGGGATCGACGTTCCCGCCGCCGGGCTTTGGCAGGAGCGAACGAAGGCCGAGGGGATAACGCAGGGGATCGAGTATGTGCGGCTGGCGGATGTTGCGCCGCTGGGGACTCCGTCGTCCAAGAGAGCGTGAGCGGCGTGCTTCAATTTGTTGCGCCTGCCGAAACGGCAGCCAGGTTCTTGGCGTGGCCGTGGCCGTTGCCGTTTCCGGCGGGGTGGGCCGCGGCCTGGGACTGGCTGACCAGGGGCAGGAGCATCGGGACGTCGGCGTCGTACGGCTGCCGTTCGAGCGCGGCCTTGACGATGAGCTGGAGCAGCTGGGGAAAGGGGATCCCGGCTTTCTCCGCCGAGCGTGCCAGGCCGATGCCCTCATCGAGGCAGGGGTTGCAGTTGACGTCGAGGACGCGGGGCGTGCCCTGCTCATCGAGCCGGACGTCGACCCGGCCATAGCCCCAGCCGCCGACGGCGCGGAAGGCGCGAATCGCCGTCTCGCCGATGAGCCGGGCCAGTCCGGGTTCGACCTGGGCTGGGCAGATGACGGAGGTCTTCTGGTATTCCACCGACGTCTCGACCCACTTGGCGTCGTAGGACATGATCGGCGGAATTTCGGGGGGCAGGTCAGCGTAGTTCACCTCGGCCAGCGGCATGACGCGGAGCTTGCTGCCGCCGACCAGGCCGACGTTGAACTCCCGCCCAGGCAGGAAGCGCTGAGCGAGGGCCGGCTGCCCGAACTTGCGCAGGATGTCGCGCACCTTGTCGCGGAGCTGCTTTTTGGAATGCACGATGGAATGGCGGTCGAGGCCGATCCCCGCATGCTCCTGGCTGGCCTGCACGATGATGGGGAACTCCCACTTGTGCTGGTCCACGGCGCGGACGGTTTCGAGCAGGGCAGTATTGGGCGGAATCGGGATCCCCGCGCCGGCGAGCAGACTGGCGGACATGTACTTGTAGCGGCTCAGGCCCAGCGCCAGCGCCGGCGAACCGGTCATCGGGAAGCCCATCATGCGGACCAGCGCAGCCAGGCGCATCTCGTAAAGCGCGCCGTGAACGACGTCGTCGTACTGGTTGAAAACGACGTCGGGCCGGAGCCGGCGAAGTCTGCGCTGGAACGCGAAGAGATCGTGCGACAGGGCAAGCACGGTGACAGTGTGGCCGAGCGAGCGCAGGGCGCGGCCGATACGGCGAATCATCTGGCGAAGATCAGCAGTACCGCTGCGATCCTCAGGATGATCGGGCGTTCCATCCGTGAACGCATTGTAGACCAAGGCGATGTGCAAGCGCTTCATAAAGAGGTGAAGCCTTTTGCGAAAGAGTTGACCACGGCGTCCGCTTGCCCTGGCCAGCTCCAGCGCCGGTTCGTTGTCCACCGCGGGAGGCGTGCATGGGCTGCGCACAACGGACGCAGCCAGCCGGTTCTCCACTGGGGTTTGTACATGAATTGCGCAAAGAAAGCAACCACAGCCGGCGCGGGAAACCACGCCAGGCGATCACTTGAGGAAGATCACGAGGAGGTCGAGAATGAACAACACCACGATCGCGAGCTCGAGCCAGAGCATGCGCTGCTCGTTCACCTCGCCGTGCAGCACGGTGTAAAGCTCGTCGAGCTGCCCAAGCCGGCGCTCGACGCTTCGCCTCCACTGGTCGAGATAAAAGCGTTCGGCCGCGGCGATGTAGACGCGCGCCAGATGCCAGTCGCCCAGGAGCTTGGTGATGTGCGAGACGTCGTCGGCGAGCTTGGTGACGTCGATCCGATGCCTGCGCAGCTTGTGGAGAGTGCGCGAGTCCGAACCGAAGAGCGAGGCGCGCCGGCGCCCCAGATCGGCATACGCCTGATCCAGGTAACGATCCAGCGTTCTATCGATGGCGCGGAACTCTTCCAACTGGAGGTTGGCCAGTTCGAGGACGTAGAGCGTGTCATCGACATAGCCGGTCAGTTCGACCAGCAAGGCGGCGTCCCAGTCGATGACCACGAGGTCGGTCCGCTCAAACGTGCGCTGATAGCGAAGAATCTCGCTGACCTGGGCTTCGCTGAGCTGATCGGCGGGCGTCTCCGCCAACAGCCCGGCCACGGCCCGACGCTCCTGCTCGAGCCAGCGATTGACGTCCGGAACAGAAGGGAGGTCGGTGATGCAAAAGACAGTGTACGCTTCGGGCTCGGTGGCCGAGGTCGGCCTGACCAGGGCGCTCCCCAGCTCGCGCACCACCTGGACCAGCAGCTGGCGGGCGTACTGATGCAGGCAAAGCCCGTCGTCCATCCGCGGGTGATGCCGTGGAACCAGCTCGTGGACAGCCGCAACCTCGAAGGGGACGCACAGTGCGACAGACACCGCGCCAACCTCGTAGACGCGCACCAAGGCCCGGCCAGGCCGCCCTCCGACCGACGCCGGCAGCGGCTGTTCGACCGCCAGCGGCTTGTAGAAGGGCACGTCCTTGGGATGCGTGCGGTCGGTCAGGATCTCGTAAGGATGCGGGCGCTGGCCCAGCAGCACCCCCACCTCCCGCAGGACGATTTCGTCGCCCACGTCGAAGGCGTGCAGGTAGACGACTTCGCCTTTCATGGGGTGCTAAAACTCGAGTTTCAAGCGGCCCAGCCGAGCGACAGTTTCGGCCATCAGGGCGTCCTCCTCCTGCTCATCCCTGGCCAGGTAGGTCACGGAGAAGCGAAGATAGGGCCCAGCGTCGTCCCAGGGCACGCAGCATACCGATTGCTCGGTGATGAGGAACTGGGAAACTTCCTCGGCATTGGCGAAGGTTCGGCCGGCACAGGCTTTGGGGGCGCGAGCATAGAGGAAGTAGGTTCCGCCGGGCATCCGGACCTGGAAGCCGACCCTGGACAATGCCGCCACGAGCTTTTCCAACCGGCGGCGGTACTTGGCTCGCGTCGCCTGGAAGATGGAGTCGTTGTCCAGGGCGACTCGCGCTGCTTGCTGAATGGCGATGAACTGGCCGGAGTCGCTGTTGTCCTTGACGTCGGCGAAAGCCTGGACGAGCTTCGGATGGCCGGCGACGAAACCGATGCGCCAGCCGATCATGTTGTAGCCCTTCGACAGCGAATGGACCTCGACGCCGACTTCCTTGGCGCCATCGACCTGGAGAAAGCTGAGCGGTTCTCCTTCGTAGGTCAGCAGAATGTGGGCCGCATCCTGAACGACGACAACCTGGTTGGTGTGCGCGAAGTCAATGACGCGGCGATAGAACTCGCGGGTTGCCACCGCTCCCGTGGGGCTGTTGGGGTAGTTGATGACCAGCAGCTTGGCGCGCTTGCGAACCTCGGACGGAATCGAAGCCAGGTCCGGGAAGAAGCCGTTCTCGGGGAGCAAGGGCAAGGCATGCACGGCGCCGCCATAGTACTTCGTGTGAGTGCCTGCCACGGGATAGCCAGGCACTGTCATCAGGGTGACGTCGCCGGGGTTGATGAAGCAAGCGGGCAACATGGCGAGGGCCGGCTTGGAGCCGATGGCATGGTTGACTTCCGTCACCGGATCGAGCTTGACGCCGAAAACGCGCTGCATGAATGCGGCGGCGGAGTCCTTGAACGCCTGAATGCCGTTGTCCGCGTAGCCGCGGTTCTCGAGGCGATCGACCTCGCGCTTCATGGCCTCGCGGACGCTCGGATCGGCCATGGCATCGTTCTCACCGATGCCGAAGTCGAGCAGCTGGCGTTCGGGATGAGCGGCAAGAGCTGCCCGCTTGGCCCGCTTGATCTTTTCGAACTTGTAGATGGCCGTGCCTTTACCGTAGTTCGCACCGCCGATGCGGTCCGCGAAGCGAGTCTGGAACCAGGGGTCGGGAGACGGAGTTGGCTCGGCCATGCGCTGCGGTCCTCTGTGATGCTTCCCAGGGTGCTGGAGAAGTTGAAACTAGTCAGCCAGGGCGGCGAAAGCAAGGGGATCGTCCGCTCCTCCTTCCCGCCGATGCGGCCGAGGAGCGGTCAACTGATGCGGCATGCGCGCTCAGGCTGGAGCCGACTCGCCAGGGGCAGCGCGCTACTTGCCGCCCTTGGCGAGAAATTCGCGCCAGGCCCGTGCATCCTTGCCAAGGTTCTGCTTGGTGATGGCCTTGAGGGACTCGTGGGCTGCGTTGGCCAGGGCCGGATCGGCGTTGTCGAGCAAGGCGACCAGATCGGGGGCCAGGTCGATCGCCTGCTTTTTGCCCACGGCCCGCGCCGCAGCGAGCCGAAGTTCGACATCCGGATCGCTCAGCCGATCGCGCAGCGAGGCGATCGACTGGCGCGACAGGCGCGCAGCCAGAGCCTGGCGGGCGTTCTCCTGCAACTCGCCCGAAAGTCGTGGGATGGCTTCAAGCAACTCCTGGGTGAACGTTCCCGTGGGATCCTTGGTCTCCTCGAGTATTCGCAGGATTTCTTTCTGGCGTGCGGCATTGGCCATCGGCAGCTCGCGAGCCAGGCGGGCGGGATCGTTGGCTGCGTTGGGCTTTCCGCCGGCGTTGGCGAGCTGATCCTTGCCTCCCTGGGCCTTGAGCTGAGCGATGCCAGAGAGGTCCTTGGCCAGATTGGCTTTGCGAAGGAAGAGCAGAGCGAAGGCGGTGTTCACCTGCGGGGGGTAGCCGCCTTCCCAGCTTCCGTCCTCCTTCTGTTTCTCGATCAGGGCGGCACAACCCCAGTCGTACCAGTCGACCTTGTCCAGCTCGGTAAAGCCGTAGATCACGCAACATCGCTCGAGGGACCAAAGGAAATACAGCCAGTTCGGCACTTCATGGGGCCGACGCTTGAGTTGCTTGGTCAGATAAGTCTTGGCCTTCTACACGGCTGGATCGCTGCGTATGTGCTCCTTCGGCATCGGTTTGCTGGTGCTACTCGTGTCCTCGACTCTCCCGCCACTCTGCAGCGTGGCACGGCGATTGGCGAAGCCGATGGCCAGGCCCAGCAAGCCGGAGGAAGTCATAGCGGGAGACGAACCGGCGGTATCGTGGTGGTAGCCCCAGCCTCCATCTTCGTGCTGGGTGTTGCGAAAGCGAGCCTCGGCCTTGGCGAGAATGTAGTCCGAAGGGAAGTTCTGGCGGCGCGCAGCCCACAGGGCGACCAGGGCGAACTGGGTGTTCGAGTTGCATGCCTTGCCGGACGGCATGTACTTCCCGAAGTCACGGCGGTCCTTGTTCGCCTGGAGAAAAGTCACAACGGCGCGATGATCCTTAATGTTGGGACAATCGTAGTTCCAGCCCCAGGAGGCGGGATCCTGGCCGGCCACCAGACGACAGGCCAGATCGCGGATGGTCTCCGCCTCGGAAGCCCCGCCGAAGCGATCAAGGTACAGCAGCGCAAGGCTGATGGCGTAGGTCTTCTTCAGCTTGGGAACCGCGGCACGAATGGCCCGAGCGTTGGCCACCAGGCCGGGGTCCCTCGGGGAAACGTCACTTTCGAGCAAAGCCAGGCCAATCAATGCAGCGGCCCCCACGTCGTAGTCAAAATTGCCCGACGGCTTGCCGTCCATCGAATAGTTCCAGGGCCGGCTGCGCAGGAACGAGACCGCCCTCGCAACAGCGTTCTCGATCTGCGGCGTGCTCGGTTTCTGGGGCTGCCCGAGTGCTGGAGGAACCACGCCGAATGCGACGAAGATGCCGACGCCAACCACCGTCAAGCCAAGAAAGCGACGCATGTCTGTCATCCCTCGCGGCGAGAGGCATTGTGGAAGAGGTTCCAATGCAACAGGCTCGCCAGCGCAAGCCAGCCGAGGAATCAAAGATCCCTGGTGCGAAGGAAGCGTGTCTGTTCAGGAATTTCGAGTATACCCCCTGCACGGCAGGATGCTAGAGGGTTTTCGCTGAGGTTCACCCATTGAGTTCCAGTAGTTTGGGGCGTGGGCGGAGCAGTTCTCGGAGCCTCCGTGCAATCCCGTTGAGTAGGCACACTGCTTTCTTCGCCAGTAGTGATGGAACAGCGCATCGCGCAAGCGCCGAAATCGCTCCTCGCCCCGGAGATTCAATCACCAAAACGCCCTGGCTTCCAGCCACAGCAGCCGTCGAATCGCCCTCTAACTCCGCACCGAGAAAGCCTCCAAATCGAACAGTTGCTTGAGCCCATTGGGGGCGTCTTCTACGCCCCACCGTTTCCGTCACGCCGCCCGAAGGCCACACCCGATGCGCCAGACAACGCTGCCCGGCCACCACGTCCGCCAGCAACCCCGTTAGGCCGTCTGCTAGCTCAAGAAAGGGGGCATTTCGGTCAGCGCCAACTTCGTTGCCAAGGCAGCGAGCGTTTCCTTCGTTGAAGAACGAGTGCCAGCATTGCGATGAGCGTCCTGCATCTTCGTGCACAGCTTCCAGGTGTGTCACGTAATTGCGGTTTCCCATCCCATCCGAGGCTTGGGCGTGGTATGATACCCTGGTCTGCCCGAGACTGGAAAGCCCGCCGGATGACGCTGGCCTGATTGGAAGGTCGCCCTGCTTTTCGCAGGCGCGGCCCACATTCGTTGGAGACCTACCCATGCTCTCCCTCCGCACCCAACCGACTCGCCTCTGCGATGGCTTCACTCGCCGCGAGGTGCTGCGCGCCGGCGGATTGGGGTTGATGGGCCTATCGCTGCCGCAGCTCTTGCACGCGCGGGAAAGCAAGGGAAAGCCGCAGCCGGCCAAGGCGAAGGCATGCATCCTGCTCTTCCTGTTCGGCGGCCCGCCTCAGCATTCGACCTGGGACCCCAAACCGGACGCGCCGCCCGAGATTCGCGGCGAATTCAAGCCGATCCCGACGACGCTCCCTGGGCTTAGCGTCGGCGAGCTGATGCCGCTCACCGCCCAGCAGTGTCACAAGATCTGCGTCCTGCGGGCGGTGTCGTCGAATGACAACGCTCACTCGTCGAGCGGCTACTACATGCTGACTGGCCATCCGCACGTGCCGATGAACTCCGAGAACGCAAACCCCGGCCCACCGAACGATTATCCCGTGATAGGCGGCATCCTGCGGAAGCTGCGCGGCGATCATGGCGGCATGCCGGCGGCCATCACGTTGCCGCACCGCATCCAGAACACCGACGGCAGCGTCTGGCCTGGGCAAACGGCCGGCTTCCTCGGCCGGCAGTCCGACCCCTGGCTCTTCACCTGCCAGCCGCATTCGCCGGACTTCAAGATCGACGACTTCCACCTGCCCGACGACCTGACGTCGCCGCGGCTTAGCGATCGCCAGGCGCTTCTGACCGCCGTCAACCAGCACCTGGATCGTATCGATCGGAGTGGAGTCCTGAGCACCTTCGACCGCTCGACGCAGACGGCGTTCGACATGCTGCGCTCGAGCGGCGCGCGGAAGGCGTTTCGGCTCGATCTCGAACCACCGGCCGTGCGCGACCGCTATGGCCGCACGCCGTTCGGCCAAACGTGTCTGCTGGCTCGCCGACTCATCGAAGCCGGCGTCACGCTGGTGCAGGCGAACTGGTTCCGCGGCCCCGACGAGCCGTCAGAGGCCCCAGTCTGGGACACCCACGTCGACGAGGCGAAACACCTCAAGAATAAGTTGATGACGCCGATGGACATGGCGTACTCGGCCTTGCTGGAGGACCTGGACCAGCGCGGCCTGCTCGATGAGACGCTGGTTGTTTGGGCGGGCGAATTCGGCCGGACCCCGAAGATCAACGGCCGGGCGGGGCGCGATCACTGGGGCCACGTCTATTCGGTCGCACTGGCCGGCGGCGGCGTCCGCGGCGGGCAGGTCATCGGCAGCTCGGACAAGATCGGCGGCCAGCCGAAGGAAGGAATGGTCGCGCCTCAGGACCTCACCGCCACCGTGTTCCACTGCCTGGGCTACCATCCGGACACCGAGGTTCACGACACGCTGGGTCGGCCGCTGCCGATCAGCCGCGGAACAGTGATCCGGCAAGCGTTGCTGTAGTCGGAGAAGTTCGCCATGTCCGCTGTGGCCAAGCGCAAACTGACCCCCGCCGAGTACCTGGCAATCGAGCGGGCAGCGCCGTTCAAGAGCGAGTTCTTCAACGGCGAGATGTTCGCCATGGCTGGGGCGACCCCAGCGCACAACACCGTGAAGGAGAACCTGATCGGCGAAATCTATGGCCGCCTCAAGGGTGGGCCGTGTCGGACTTACTCCAGCGACCAGCGAGTCAAGGTCGAGCCGACGGGACTTTACACCTATCCTGACATCGTCATCGTCTGCGGCAAGCCGGAGTTCGACCCGCTCGACAGTGACACGCTCATCAATCCGCAGGTCATCATTGAAGTGCTTTCCCCATCGACGGAACGCTACGATCGGGGAGCGAAGTTTCGCCACTACCAGCAGTGCCCATCGATTCAGGAAGTGGTCCTGGTGGCGCAGGACCGCATCCAGGTCGATCGCTTCGTTCGCCAGGCGGATGGCAACTGGCTGCTCACGGTTTTTGCTGACCGAGCTGCGCAGTTTTCCCTTTCCACGGCGCCGGTCAGTTTTCCCGTGGCGGACATCTATGCCCGCGTGGACATCCCCACGGAGCCCACCTCCCAGCCGGGGCCCGTCGCCGAAGCCAGTTAGCCAAGCACTACGCCGCCCTTGGCCTCACGAGATGCCGTCGCGGAACTGGCGCAGATCGGTGATGGTCACGCTGGCGCTGCTGCCGCTCGAAGCAACTAGCGAGAAGCCAAGCGTGGGGATGATGGGCCCGCCGGCCAGCGAGTTGAACACTCCGTCAAGGACGCTCGCCCCGCGGAAGCCATCGAGGCTGATCGTCGCGAGTTGAGCCGCGCTTCCCGCATCCAGCCCATTCATCGCAAACAAGGGGACGCTGAGGTAGCCGATGGTGTTGCCGAATATCCCCACGCCGCCGAGGGCCTGCGGAACCGAGGCCATGCCGTGAATCCAGATGACCAACTCGACCTGCTCGCCCGGATCGACGCCGGTGAACTGGAAGCTAAAGTCCATTCCCGTGCCCGCGTGCCCGCCCGCCGCCAGAGGATTGAAGGTGATGACGTTCATGGCGGTAGGGCTGGCGGCGCTGATGCTCAGCGTCATCGTGGAGCCAGTATCGACGACGTTGCCGAGCGCGTACTGCTGGGCATATTCCAGCGGCGTGGGGGCCGGCGGGGTGTAGTTGACCGTGCCAGGGCGCGTCGCTGAGCCGTTCAGTTCGAACTGGGTCTGCACGTACTCGCCTGGAGTGCTTTGTTGCTGCTGCTCGTAGAACTCATCCAGCCCGGCGGCGATGGAATCATCGAGCAGAGGCGACCAGTTGAGGCCATAGTCGCTGCCCAGGCTCGCCTGTCCGTACCAGGGCGGCGGATAGTCGTGGCTGCCGAACAGAGTCGTCAGTCCGCCGGCCAGGTCGCTGGGGCTCAGCGAGCCATACAGGTCCTCGGGATGGAACAGCACATCCACGACGCTGTTCAAGTTGGCATTGAATCCCGAGCCGAAGCTGTCCAATCCAGAGAATCCGCCCAGTGCCGAGCCGAAGCCCTCCTTGGAGTAGTAATTGTCCACGAAGGTCCCGCTGCCAGGCGTTCGACCGGTGACGGGGCTGCGAGTCAGTTCCATCTGGGCCAGGTAGTACCAGAGGAAGTTCTGCGCTCCGCCGAGCCCCGCAGCGTGAATGTTGCCGAACGTGGTATCTGGGCCGGCTTCGGGCGATTCGAAGAGGCTCAAATGGGTTACGGGAATGTTGTCGCGCTGCAAGGCAAGAGCCGCAACGGCAGCGACCTTGGAGCCGTGGCTGTGGCCCAGCAGGTGGATGAGTCCCTCGTTAACGAAGAAATTAGGAGCCAGCGCCGCCTTAACCGCTGCCGCCAGGCGGAGGCCGTTGAGCTGTGTGTACGATTCCGACTGACCTGCGTACGCCGTCTCCTTGACCTGCAACGCGGCGTCCTCGCCGGTGAAGAGATAGGTCGCGTTGGCAAAGCTCCCGGTTGCCGATTGGCTCAACGTGACGCTGGTCGGCGAGTTGATTTCCGCGATCGACGTACCCGCTGGTATGCCTGGGCCTGTCACCTGCATTCCCGCACCCAGGCGCGACGAGTCAGCCACGGTCAGCGTGCTGCTCGCATTGGTCGCGCTTCCTGTCAGAACGACGCCAACGAAACTCAGGACCACGGGATTCGCCGTTTCGGTGGCGTTGGCCGAGAGCGTGATCTGCGTCGGTCCGTCGATTGACTGGATCACCGTTCCGTTGGGAATGCCTGGCCCCACGACCGGCATGCCGATCGTGAGCTGGCTAGTGTCGCTGAGTTTATTCACGACGGGGCTTCCGGCGACAAGTTTGCCAGCCCGCTGCACCTGCACTGCCGAGGTCGAGGCCGAGGTCGCCGACTGGTCAACCCAGCTATAGGCCACGACCAGTGCGTTCGGATCACGATCGACAATGGCCTGGGCGAGCCCCTGAGCGGAAATCTGATTCGTGCCCTCGTAGAGATACTCCGCCACGGCGCCTGGCGGGTTCGGGAAGCCAGCAGTCTCCCACGACTTGAGCAGGTTGTTAGGCGTGGATTCGAGGAGCACGGCTTCGAGAAACCCAGGCGCCCAGCCGTGAGCGAAGAAGTACACATTCGCTGGGTTGGCCAAGGTGCTCGTGATGCCGTCCGCAACAACGGGGATGTCGAACTTCTGCGTGGCTGGGTTGTAGATTTGCAGGCGGTCGAGCAGGGGGACCGCGGTCTCGACCTGATGGGCGCTAACATCCCAGATGAACGTGTCCGTGAAGCCGGTGAGGTTGGCGAACTCGGGCTTCTTGCCGAGCTGGTTAGCCAGCTGCCGGACGGTCGTGCCATTGGCCAGCTTCCTGGTCCAGTTGCTCAGCTCGTTGGCAGTGGGCTCGCGGCCGAGGATGCCCAGGAACGCCGTCGTCACGGCCACCTTTCGCGGCACGTTCGGCCTGGCCTGCTCGAATTCAGGCAGCCCAAGAACGCCGAGCGTGACCTCGCCACGGTTCATCGTTCCGTTAATCAGGGGCGTGACCCACTGCTTCAGCTCGGAGTTCTTCGGAGCACGACCGAGGATGTTCTGATACAGGAAGGTCACAAACTGGGTGTTGGTGAGCTGACTGGTGTCGCCGTAGGCGTTGACGAACGGCTGCGAGTAGAGGATCTCCAGCACCGCGGCATCCTGGCTGATGCCGAGGTTCTGGACCTGTACGGCATTTCGCAACAGGCCGACACTGGTCGGTCCGCTGAAGAACGTCGTGACGAGATTGGCGATGGGCTCGACGACTGTGTTGTACTCATACGAGTCATACAGCTGCACGAACAGCGCACCAGTGGAAGCGCCCTGATCCCGTAAGGCAACCAGGCCATTGAATCCCGCTTCATCAGCGGGCCTTTGCAGAACCAGCTCGTAAAGGTTCTGGACCAGGGCCTCGCTGGCGCCCGTCAGGGCAAAATTGAGGTTGTCGAAGGCGGTTTCCGACGCGCCGATGACAATCGTCGTACTGAGTGTCTGGGCGCTGAACCCAAGAAACCCCGCCGGCGGCACCACGCTGATGGTGTGCGAACCAGGCGCGACGGCAGCAAAAGTGTAGGCCCCGTTGGCGTCCGTGGTCGTCGTTTGTGCTCCGCCATCCAGGTTGACCGTGACGTTGGCGAGGGCTTCGAGAAACGAGCCGTTGGCCGCGGGAAACAGTCCTGCGACGTTGAAAGTGTGGAACACGTTGCCGGTGATCGTGGCAACCGGAACGACGCGCGTTTCGAGCTGTTCGACGTGCAGCTTGCTCATCCACGATCTGGAGCCACTTCGCGCCCAGCCTGGTTTCCGGGTTCGTTGGCGCAGTACGGTCATCGGCAGTCTCCTGTCCGTTCTCAGGTACGAGATGCGAAGGCCTGGACGGGTCGCTGGGGAAAGCCATTGTATTGCAAGTGACGGCCTGGTGTCAGTCCTGCGCCAGGAAAATGTAATCGCCAGCGGCGGGACGATCCGTCAGCCGCTCGGTGGATGAGCCAGGATCGGCTCGATGAGATGCCCGTGGACGTCGGTGAGTCGGCGGTCGATGCCGTTGTGCCGAACGGTCAAGCGTTCGTGGTCGATGCCCAGGAGATGCAGCACAGTGGCGTACATGTCGTGGACCGTGGTCCGATCGCGGACTGCCTGATAGCCAAGTTCATCGCTGGCTCCATGCGCCACGCCTCCCTTGACGCCCGCGCCGGCCAGCCAGGTGACGAAAGTCCCGCCGTTGTGGTCTCGGCCGACGCTCCCCTGCGTGAAAGGCATCCGGCCGAACTCGGTGGTGAAGATGACGAGCGTGTCTTCGGCAAGGCCGCGCGTGCGGAGATCGGTCAAGAGGGCGGCGACGGGTCGGTCCACCTGACGCGCGATCGGGGGCAGCTCGGTCTGAATGTTCGTGTGGTTGTCCCAGTTGTTGGAGGCGCCGCCGGCCCCGCTCCAAATCTGCACGAAGCGCACCCCGCGTTCGATCAGCCGACGAGCCAGCAGGCAGTTGCGGGCGAATGGGCCGTTCGGCGCCGGCTCCTCCGTGCCGTAAAGGTCGTGGACGATCTTGGATTCGCGGCGCAGGTCGAAGGCTTCCGGAGCGGCGAGCTGCATCTTGGCGGCGATCTCGTAGCTTTCGATGCGCGACTCCAGGCGCGAGTCGCCTGGCCGCTGTGCGGCATAGCGTCGATTCATCTCCTGCAGCAGCTCCATGCCGGCGGCGCTGGCGGATGGAGTGACAAACGTCCCCTGGGGCGCGGGAGCGAGATCGGGGATGGGCGCCGCTGCCGAGGGATCAATCACCGTGCCCTGGTGCGCCGCGGGGAGGAAGCCCGCACTGAAGTTGCCGGCGCCGTTGTAGGGCAGGCCGCGGGCGTCGGGGAGAACGACGAACGTGGGCAGGTTGTCCGTCAGACGCCCCAATGCGTAGCTGATCCAGGCGCCGGCACAAGGGAAGCCGGGAAGCAAGAAGCCCGTGTTCTGCAAATAGCTCGCTGGGCCGTGGACGTTCGTCCTCGCCTGCATTGCCATGAGAAAGGCCATCTCATCGACGTGGCGGGCTAGGCAGGGGAACACTTCTGTCACCCAGCGTCCGCACTGGCCGTGCTGCTTCCAGGCGAACGGCGATTTCATCACCGGACCTGGCGTGCTCGTCGCGGTAGCCTTGAGTCCGACATCGACGGTCTGGCCGTGCCGCTTGATCAACTCCGGCTTGTAGTCGAAGGTATCGACCTGGCTCATGCCGCCGTTGAGAAATACCTGGATGATCCGGCGAGCCCGTGCGGGATGATGCAAGCCGCCGTTGTATTCCGGACGCGGCTGCTGGGCTTCCTCGGCCAGGAGTCGGGCAACCGCCAGGCCTCCCAATCCTCCCAGCGCACTGGCCAGCCAGGTTCGCCGAGCGAGTTGCATCTTCGATCTCCTCCCCGCGATGATCTCAATCGACGAACAGGAACTCGCTGCTGTTCAGCAGCACCCGGCAGAAGTTGGCCAGGCCGTGATCGCGAACGTACGCCGACCACCGCTGCGATTCCTCTGCAGAAGGCTCCCGACCCAGGACGTGCAAGCAAGCCTGCCTCACCTGCTCGCTGGGCTGCGAACTCTGAGCAGTCATCCGTTCCGCAAGGCGTTCTGCGTGTCGCAGCGTGAACTTGTTGTTCCACAACACGAGGGCCTGCACCGCACTCAGGGACGAGCCTCGCACGGGGGCGGACAGGGAGGCGTCGGGGCAGTCGAGTGCGGCGAGCATCGGGTCTGGCCGGGTGCGGAAGATGTAGCGGTAGACGCTGCGCCGCCGAGCTTCCGGTGCATCGACGTCGAACTTGTCGTAGTCGGCCACGGGGGTGACGTGGACGCCCTTGCTCATCTGGAAGTGCTGCACGGGCGGTCCGTACATGGCGTCGTTCAATCGACCGCTCACGAGAAGCACGGAATCGCGGAGCGTCTCGGCGTCGAGTCGGCCGCGATTCATGCGCCAGAGCAGGCGGTTGTCGCCGTCCCTGGCATGGGCCGCGGGGTCGTGCCGCACGGCCTGCCGGTAGGCGCTGCTGGTGACGATCTGCCGGTGCAGATCCTTGAGGGAGCCGCCCTCGTCGCGCAGCCGAACGGCCAGCCAATCGAGCAGTTCCGGATGCGAGGGCCTTCCGCCCATGACGCCAAAGTCGTTCGGCGTGTCCACGATTCCCCTGCCGAAGTGATAGTGCCAGACGCGGTTGGCCATGACCCGCCAGGTCAAGGGGTTCTCCCGGTGCGTGAGCCAATCCGCCAGTGCGCGCCGCCGGCTGCCTTCGTCTTCCGGAGTGTCGAGGGCAAACCGGCTGGGCAGTTCGCGAATGGCAGCAATCGCGCCAGGTTGGACCAGGGCCCCGGGGCGATGGATGTCGCCTCGCTTGAGCACGTGCACGGTCCGCGGCGTGGCCGCAGGCTTGAAGCTGCCGTCCGGATCAAAGCGATTGGTGCCGCAGTAGACCTTGTTCGACGGCGGGAGAGCGGCGAGGTCGCGCCGTAGCTTCTGCTCCCAGACCCAGCGGGTCAGCTCGGCCTTCTGGAGCGGAGTGCGGCGGTCCTCAGGGACGGCAAGCAGGTCGCCAAGCGCCGTGTCTAGAGGCGGTTGCACCTTGCCCTCCGGCAATCGGCCGCTCACTGCCAGTCGGAGTCGGCCGATGAGGTGGCCCCCGCCGTGTTGCTGATCCAGCTCGACGCGCACCAGGCTCCCCCCAGCAAACCCGATCGGCTCGGCAAACCGGAAGACGACACGATGCGGCTTGCCGACGTCGGGGTAGATGCCCCAGGCCGTGGCGGGGTTGCCGTCGATCGCATGGGCCGCCGTCCATCCCGCCTGGTCGAAATCAGCAGCCGCCGACTTCAACTTGACCTGGACTGGCTCCGCACCGCCGCCGAGCGGCTCGACCCAGATGCGGACCTCGGAGAGGTGCAAATTGCCGTTGTCCTGCCGGCCTGGGCCCTGCCTGGGAAGCGTCTCGTCGCACAGCACATCCACCCGCAAGGCTGCCAGGTTGGTTTGCATGGTCTTGAACGTGATCGAGTAGGTGTCGCGCTCGGGGCGTTGTCCCACGGCAAGCACGGAGCGATCCAGCAGGGCTTTCAGCACGGTGCCCTCGGCTGCCTTCCAGCTCATCGGCTCGGGCGTTTCCCAGGCCGTCTCGTCCTGGCCGAGCGTGGCGATGGATTCCCGTACTGCCGCGGCTCGCTCGGGATTGACGAAATCGAGCGGCGTTCTCCCCTTGAGGGCTGCGGTGCGAGCGATCTCCTCAAGCAGTTGCTTCCGCCGCTGGGCGAGCGCTGGGTCGGGTTCGAAGGTCCGCTCGGCCTTGTCGATCCCTGCGAACACGGCCTGCAAGCCGTAGTAGTCTTCCTGGGTAATGGGATCGAACTTGTGATCGTGGCAGCGGGCACAGCCGACCGTCAGGCCGGCAAAGGTGCTGAAGGTGGAGCAGACGATGTCGTCGCGGTCCAGGTAGCGGGCGATCTGGCGGTCAATCGAATCCTCGCGGATGTCGCGCAGGCCGCTTTCGTCCCACGGCCCTGCTGCCAGGAAGCCCGTGGCAACGATCGCTTCGGGATCGTCCGGATAGGCCGCATCGCCGGCGATCTGCTCGCGAACAAAGCGGGCATAAGGCTTGTCGGCATTAAACGACTTGATCAGGTAGTCGCGATACGGCCAGGCGTTGGGCCGCGGCCGGTCCTGGTCCTGGCCGTGCGAATCGGCATAGTGAACCACGTCCAGCCAGTGCCGCGCCCACCGTTCGCCGTAGCGTGGCGAAGCGAGCAGACGCTCCACGAGCCGTTCGTAGGCGTCGGGCGAGGCGTCGGCCAGAAAAGCCGACTGCTCCTCGACCGTCGGGGGCAGACCGATCAGATCGATGCAGACCCGTCTGAGCAACACGCGCCGATCCGTGTCCGGCCCGGGCGTCAGCCCGTTCTTGAGCAAGGCATCAAGGACGAAGGCATCGATCGGCGTCCTGGCCCAGGCTCCTTGCTCTACGGGAAGTGCGGGAACCTGAACGGCTCGAAGCGGCTTCAGGGCCCAGTGATCGCTTACCGTCGTTGCATGGTCCTGCGTGGGCAGGGCATCTGGCAACTTCGCCCCTTGGTCGACCCAGGCCCGCAGCACGCGGACCTGCTCGGCAGTCAGCGGGTCGCCCTTCGGGGGCATGCGCAGCGCGCCGCTCAGCCCCGAGACGTGCCGGACGATGAGGCTGGCTTCACCCTTGCCACTGACGAAGATCGGCCCCGAAGCTCCGCCATCACGCCAGCCTGACGGAGTGTCCAGCCTCAAGTTGCCTCGTTGCCGTTCCCGCCCATGGCAGGTCAAGCAGCGGGCCTCGACGATCGGGAAGACGTCACGGAGGAAGTCTACCCGCGTCGTCGCGCCTGGCCCTTGCTCGTCCGTTGCGGCACGCAAGAGCGTAGCCGAACCATGAAGCACGCTGGCGGCACAGATAACCCCCAGGGCTAGCATGAACCCGGCAAAGCGTTGGGCCAATCCAATGGAGAGCTTCACCATGAGCTTGTCCTTGAGCGTCCGACTCGGGGCTGGTGATTAAGGACGGCAGCTTACGGGCAGGTCACCTCCTTTTGATTATAGATCAAGTCCGGCCCGCTCCGCACTGGCTAGATCGGGCGGACGCTGGAATGTCAGCTAATCCCAGAAAAGCTGACCCATCACATACTGAGCCAGGTTGCCGCGATGGTTGGCAACGGCTTCCTTGTGGAAGCCGATCGTGATGTCCTCATGGTTGCCGCTGCTGGCGATCGAAACGTGCATGTCCTTGCCGCGTTTGACGCCGACGGCGAGCAGAGCGGCCGCGAGCTGCTGGGCCGGCTGGCCGTGGTAATCCATGCCTTCGGCCGCTTGCCAGCGGTTGTGATCCTCTGCCAGGAAGGTCAGGCGATCCTCATCGGGCAGGCGACGCACACGGACCGTGCAAGTGCCCTTCAGGAAAAGCTCGGCCAGGTTCTGGCAGATGACTCGGCGAGCCTGGTCTTCATTGAGGGTGGAAAAGGCGCCATTGCGATGTGCCACGGCCATCGGGGTCTCCTTCAAAGGTGAATAACGGAAGGTGCTTCCCCATCACGTGGGCGAGTCCGCCTGGACAACGCCCGGCAGTATAATCCGGCTGGCGAACCCCGTAAATCAGATTGCCGACAGCTTCTTGCCCAGCCCGCCTCGGAGCGTTAGGCTAAACGAACTCTTCGGCAAACTTGTCTGGAACCATGCAGGTGACCCAACCATGACCCAGGAAGAAAGATCCAAGGGGCTGGAGCTAATCGGCCTTGGCGGCGCCGGCCTGCTCGTGCTCCTGCTCTTCCTTGGCGGCGGACTCTGGGGCTTCGCGCCGGACCTCGAAGACGGCCGCCCTCCGCGGGACACGCGTGCTTACCCCGGCGAACCCGTGGGCATGAACATGGGCCCAGGTCGTTCCTCTGTTCCTCCTCCGCCTCCCGATGCCGTTCCGCCGGGCAAGGTCGAAGAGGTCAAACCCGCGGGCGAGGCCGTCCCGCAACCCTCGCCGCCTCCGCGGATTGGAGTCGCTCGCACTCCGCCGTTGCCCGAGCCTCCGCCAGGCCATCGCCGCGAGCTGCCAACCCCGCCTCCGAAGCCGCCGAGCGAGCCTCCTGGCGCGCCGGCTCCTGGCAAACCCGATGCAGCCCCGAAGCCGCCGGCCAACTCCTAGCGGAAGAAGCCGACCCAGAAGCTGAAGATCTGCGTGTCGTCCGTGTCCTTCTTCACGACTGGGTAGGCCCAGTCGAGGGCGATCGGCACCGGCCCGAACATCGGTACGATCAAGCGTAAGCCGCCGCCGACGCTGACGCGCATGTCATTGATCTCGATGTCGTCTTCCACCGTGCCGAAGTCGCTGAAGACCACGGCATAGACGTTGTCGTTGGCCAGGATCGGAATCTGGTACTCCACGCTGCCCAGGAGCTGGAACGTGCCGCCGGTCTTGAAGCCGAGCTGTTCCGGCCCGACGCCGCGGAACTCAAAGCCGCGGAGCGTCCGGAAGCCGCCGGCGAAGAAGCGCTCGAACAGCGGCGTGTCATCTCCGGCGACGCCGACCATGCCGCGCAGGGCCAGCACGTGTCGGCCGCTGCCGTCAGGCCGCTGATAAAGCGTGAAGTACTGGCTGTCTTCCACCGTGAAGATTGGGAAGTCAAAGCTGCCCATGCCATACTCGAAGCCCACTTCCAGGAAGTTGCCCTCGGTCGCTCGCAGGATGGAATCGCGGGTGTCGCGGGTCATGGCGAGGCGCGGCGCCAGCACCGTGTTGTTGCCGCGCGCTTCCTGATAGATGGGCGGCGCCCAGAACGGGAAGTCGTCCACGTTCACATTCTCGCCGCGGAAGCTGAGGCTGGCCGTCCACTTGTTCGTGAGCCGTCGGCCCAGCGTGACCCGCCCGCCAGTCCGCCGCTCGTCATACTCGTTGAAGATGCGGGTGTAGTAGTAACCGCTCAGGCCGAGGCTGTTCGGCGTGTCGAACAGGTACGGCTCGCGGAAGCTGACGACGAAGCGATTCAGCTCCGTGCCAGGCACCACCTCGGCCCGGAACTCCTGGCCCGCGCCGCGGAACGCTCGGTTCGACCAGATGTCTTCCCAGCTCGTCGGGATGCGGAAGATGTCGAAGTTCCGCTCGTTCAAGACGATGCTGGCCGTCGCACCGGCGTCCGAGTTGATGCCCATGCCCACGAGCAGGCTGCCCGTGCGGTCTTCCTCAACCTGAACGAGGACGTCCTTGAACTCGGAGTCGCTATCCGGATCGAGCACCTGCACCGTCGGGGCGATGCCCTGGGCCGGATCGTTCTTGAAGATTTGCAGCCGCGCCAGGTTCCGCTCGCTCATGCGCAGGTCCGGTGCGCTCAGCACCTGGCCGGGATAGACCTGGAGCTGCCGCCGAATGACGTTCTCGCGCGTCACCGTGTTGCCGACGATGATCACCTCGCCGACCCGCGCCGGCGGCCCCTCGGTCACCTGGTAGACCACCGTGACGTTGCCAGGCTCCTCGCTGAAGCGAAGGTCCGGATTGACGCGGGCCGTCACGTAGCCGCGGCGTCCGTATTCATCCTGAATCTGACGCAAGCTGGCCTGCATCAGGCCGCCGTTGTACGGCTCCCCCTTGGCCAGCTTGTTCTTGGCCAGGAGCACGTCGCGATCGAGCTTGCCGTTGCCCGCCACCTCGATGTCCTTGACCAGGTAGCGCACGCCCTCGTCGATCACCACGACGATGTCGATGCTGTCGTAGCCAGGGTTCCAGCGCTTCTCATAGCGGATCTTGGCGTCGAAGAAGCCGAACGTCTTGTAATACTCGCCCAGCTTGGCCAGGTCCTGTTCGAGCATCGGCGGGATGTATCGGCCGCCGAAGCCCAGGAAGCGCTCGCTCGACTCGATCTGCGTCTTGAGTCGGGCGTCGCTGACGAAGTTGTTGCCCTCGAATCGGATGTCACGCACACGGACGACCGGCCCCTCGGTGATGCGAAAGACCACCCGCGTATCCTCGTCCTTGTTCCCCTCGACAAGCTCGACGCTGGCCATCAGGCGGCCCAGCTCCTGGTGGTACTTCTTCTCGATGGCCTGGGCAGCTCGCCGATTCAGCGCGACCGACATCGGCGACCCGCGGCGCAGACCGGTCAGGGTGTCCAGGTCCTCGCGCGTGAGGTGCTTGGCCCCCTCATAGACGACTTCTTGCACCGTGGACCGCTCCACCACGCGAATCACCACGCTGACCCCGTCCGCGGCGGGGTATTGCTCCCCCTTCACGATGACGTAGCGTTGCGTGGCGTCGAGTCTGCGAATGTCGTCGCGCAACACGTCCGCGCGGAAAGGCTGGCCGACGCGCGTTTTGATCTCGTTAAGCACGCGGGCCTCCGGATAGCGGCGAGCGCCTTCCACCTTGACGGAGGAAACGAGCGCTTCGCCGTCCTGAGCCAGCGCGGGCAGGCCCCCCAGCGACCAGAGCCACGCCAGGACCGCGATCCCCCAGCCCCACCGCGACCAGAGAGAGACGCCTGCTGTGCCAGTCATGAGTCGGTTCCCGCTACGAGATAGCAATCCAGAGCCCGCATCACCCACTGCCGCCCGCGCACCCCGCGCCAGTCCTGGCAAGTCCCCGGTGTCGCTGTTCGGCGGCATGTGACCCAAAAGAGCGGCCCCCCATAGTGGAATGGCTAAAGACTGTCAAGCCGATCCCCGACAAGGCCCACCCAGTCCGTCGCGCAACAAATGCAAAGCCCCTGCTCCGCCTGCGCAGCGGGCGCGCCGAAGTCCCTTCAGCCTGGCCGCTCGACCTGAAGCTGCAATCGCAAACCCTTGTGCAGCCTTGCTTTGCAACCTGGCGACGCCGCCATTTGCGCACCCTGATTGTCCATAATGCGCAGTTTGCGCAGGAATCGCACCCTGGCTGCGCAACTCCAGCCGCCTGTCGACCGCGCAACATTGGAAAACGGCCGGACCCCTTCCGGCCTGGCGAGTTCGGCCCGTGTTTTCCAGGCCAACGCTCGAATTGCTCGCCTTGCGGTGCAGCGGACTGGGACCTGGCAGCGCAACAAAATGTTGAGTCCATGGAGCGACTCCTCCCGCCAGACGGTCAACCGGCCTCGGCGCGCACGATCAGCGCTGTTCCTCAACTTGCGATTCTACCAGGATAAATGTACTTTTGTCAACTATTTTCTGGCGCGAATTCGCTCGGAAGGAACTCCGCACGCCCAGCGTCGCCGGCGGCCTTGCGGCTCGCGGCTCCCAGCAGGACGGGCTTCAACGGTCCTCGCGCGGGGAGCTTGCCCGGTTCGCGCCTTGACCTTCGACCGCACCGCGATAAACTAGGGTACTGATGTATATACTACTCGGTCGCCCATGCTCTCGAAGGCGAGTTCACCCATGCGCACCACCCTCCTGGGGCTCGACATCGGCGGGGCGAACCTCAAGGCCGCGGACAATGTCGGACAGGCCCGCAGCATGCCGTTCGCACTCTGGCGGCAGCCGGAGTCGCTCGAAAGCCAATTGCGTTTGCTGATCGAGCCCTGGCCCGAGTCGCCCCTCGCGGTCACGATGACCGGCGAGTCGTGCGACTGCTTCGCCGACCGTCGTCAGGGCGTCGGGTTCATCCTGAGTGCCGTGGCGAAGGTTGCCCAGGGCCGACCCGCGGCGGTGTGGTCGCACCTGGGGCGGTTTCTTTCCCTGGAAGAAGCAAGACGGCAGCCGGCCCAGGTCGCATCGGCGAACTGGCTGGCGACGGCAACCTGGTGCAGTCGCTTTCTCCTGGAAGGCCGGCCTGGGTTGCTCATCGACATCGGCTCGACGACGACCGACATCATCCCCCTGGCGGAGCCGGGACCGATTCCGCGCGGCCGCACTGACCTGGAACGGCTTGGCTGCGACGAGCTGGTTTACCGCGGCGTGGTTCGGACGCCCGTGGCCGCGCTGGCGGAGTTCGTCAGCTTGCGCGGCCGGCGCGTCGGGCTGACAGCCGAGCTGTTCGCCACCACCCGCGACGTCTATCTCCTCCTCGGCAAGCTGCCCGAGCAACCCGATTGCGGCGATACCGCCGACGGCCAGCCGGCGACGGTCCGCGCGGCCCGAGTCCGACTGGCCCGCATGGTCGGAGCCGACGCCGACGAGCTGACGCCGAGCGAAATCCGTGGACTTGCCGACCAGCTCGACCTGGCCATGCGAGTTCACCTTCGCAATGCCGTCTGGAGGGTCCGCGCCCACAGCCTGCCAGGGGAGGAACTGAGCTGCGTCGCGGCGGGAAGCGGCGAGTTCCTGGCCCGCCAGGTGATTGAGGACGCGGCCCTTCGTCCTCGGCGGTTGCTCGCCCTGGCCGACAAGGTCGGCCCCGAAGTTTCGCAAGCCATCTGCGCCCACGCCGTGGCCGCCCTGGCGGAGCGAGAGGGAGTCTTCCGATGACGTCGGGCGTCTGGTTCATCAAGGTCGGCGGCAGCTTGCTCACGCTGAGCAACCTCGGTCCGCGGCTCCGCCGCTGGCTCGATCGCGCCGCCCCGCCACGGGCCGTGCTGCTCATGGGCGGCGGCCCGACCGCGGACGTCATTCGCTCCCTCGACGCCCAGCACGGGCTGGGCGAGGAACGCTCGCACTGGCTGGCCTTGCGGGCCCTGGCGTTGAATGCCCACGCCCTGGCGGAGCTGCTGCCTGGCGGCGTGCAGGCGCAGGACGCTCCGAGCTGTGCGGCGGCCTGGGCGCGCGGCCAGACGCCGATCCTCGACCCAATGCCTTTGCTCCTGGCGGATGAAGGAAAGGCTCTGGCGCTGCCGCACCGCTGGGACGTCACCTCGGACAGCGTCGCCGCTCGCCTGGCCGAGCTGCTGGAAGCGGAGACGCTGGTGCTGTTGAAATCGTGCGACGCGCCGCCGTTTTCGAGTGCGGGGGAGTGGGCTCGGCTCGGCATCGTCGATCGCTACTTCCCCCAGGCCGCCGAGCGGCTGCGCGAAGTGCGGCTGGTCAATTTGCGGGCGGAACCGTGAACGGCCACGGCCAGGCGAGCCACGGCGCGGGGGCAGAGCGAGCCCGTGCGGCCAGCGCTGCCGCAGGCGGCGGTGCGGAAGCCGAGCAGATCGGCCTTTACTTCGAGCAGCAGCGGCACGTCTTCCAGACGCAGCGAACCGGCCAGGGCCAGGAGCAGGCCGGCTTGTCGAGTCTCTTCGCGGAGGCGATGCAGGTGGTCGAGCCCTAGCCAATCCAGCAAGCGGGAGCCGTCCTTCTTCCACGTGTCGATCAACAAGCCTGCACACCGATGAGAGCCGGCGAGTTCCGCCGCCTCTTCAGGCGATGGGGCCTCGGCCCGCCTCCAGTCGGCATACGCGGCGAGGACCAGAGGCTGAGCACGCGTCAGCATCTCGCGCCACTGGTTGAGAGTCTGCGTCGCTCCTGGCCGAGCTGCGCCGGCCAGGCCCAGCTTCACGAAGCCTCGAAAGCACGCAGGCACGGGCAGAGGAGCTTCGGCCAGTTCGCCCAGGGCCGCACTGAGCGCCGCTTGGCCCGCAAGCCGGGCGTGGATGCCGGTCAGCACTTCGTCCGCGGCCCGGCCGAGCGAACCGTGGAGCGGCTCCTTGACGTCGATGACGTCCGCCCCGCCGAGCTGGGCGATGTCCGCCTCGGCGACGGAACGTACACTGACCAGCAACTGTGTCATCCGCTGGACTCCTGGAGCCTCGTCGATGGCTACCACGTCCTATGTAGCCCTGGGAAGCAATCTTGGCGACCGTGCGGGCCATTTGCACAGCGCGATCGAAAGGCTGCGCAACTGGCCTGGCGTGCATGTCGCTCGAGTCTCGCGGTTCTGGGAGACGACGCCTGTCGGCGGGCCGCCCGACCAGGGTCCGTACCTGAATGCCGCCGTGGAACTGGAAACCACGCTGACGCCCACGGAGCTGCTCGCCGCCTGCCTGGCCATCGAGCAGGAGCACGGCCGGGAACGCCAGGATCGCTTTGGTCCGCGGACGCTGGACCTGGATATTCTCCTGTTCGGCGAGGAGGTCCTGCAAACGCCCGAGCTGACCGTGCCGCACCCGCGGCTGCACGAGCGGGCCTTCATGCTCGGCCCGCTGGCGGAGCTGGCGCCGGCAGCGGTCCTTCCGGTGCTGGGCCGCACGCCCATCGAGCTGCTCGCGGAGCTGAGCGAGCTGCCCCTGGCAGGCCGACGCTGCCTGGTGACCGGATCTTCGAGCGGCATCGGGCGGGCCATTGCCCTGGCGCTGGCGGAGCGCGGCGCGGACGTGCTGGTGCATGCTCGGCAATCGCGCGAACGGGCCCAGGAAGTCGTGGAGATGGTGCGGGCCAAGGGACGAACGAGCGAGCTGCACCTGGCCGACCTGCGCGACGCCGCCGCCTGCGACGAACTGGCGGACTGGGCGTGGAACTACTTCCGCGGGCTGGATGTGTGGATCAACAACGCGGGAGCGGACACGTTGACCGGCGACAACGCCAGGCTCGACTTCGCCGCCAAGCTGGAGCTTCTCTGGCAAGTCGACGTGCGCGCGACGATCCAGCTCGGGCGGGCGATCGGCCGGCGGATGCGCGAGCGCGGCTGGGGCGTCATCCTCAACACGGGCTGGGACCAGGCCGAGATCGGCATGGAAGGCGACAGCGGCGAGCTGTTCGCCGCGACGAAGGGAGCGGTGATGGCCTTCAGCAAGAGCCTGGCCCTGAGCCTGGCGCCGACGGTGCGGGTCAACTGCCTGGCCCCTGGCTGGATTCGCACCGCCTGGGGCGAGTCCGCCTCGACGGCATGGCAGGAACGCGCGGTCCGCGAGGCGCCGCTGCGCCGCTGGGGCACGCCGGAGGACGTGGCGCGAGTCGCCTGCTGGCTGGCCTCTCCCGACGCGGAGTTCCTGACGGGGCAGATCATTCGAATCGACGGCGGCGTGGTCCGGTGAATGCGGCCGTCGATTTACATCATCGTGCTGAAGCCATATGCTGACTGCCTGAATCCACGCATTCTTGAGGGTTGCGGCATGCCGGCAGGATGGGCGTTGCCCGTCGGGGGAGCCATTGCGGAGCAGAGCTGGTGGCTGACGCTGCTGATGCTCCTGGCCGTGCCCGCACTGGTCGGCTTGAACGCCTTCTTCGTGGCGGCGGAGTTTTCGCTGGTGGCCGTGCGGCGGACCCAGGTCGAGGAGATGATCCGCCGCGGGCGGCGCGGCGCCAGGTCGCTCAAGAAGCAGATCCAGCATCTCGATCACGCCATCGCGGCGACGCAGCTCGGCATCACGCTGGCCAGCATCGGCCTGGGTTTCGTCGGCGAGCCGGCCCTGGCGCGGTTGCTCGTGCCCTTGTTCGTCTTCGTGCCGGAGCACTGGGAGGTCATCGCCCGCCACACGGCGGCGATCGGCCTGGCGTTCATCCTGATTACCTTCATGCACGTCATTCTCGGCGAGCTGGCGCCCAAGGCGATGGCGTTGCAGAAGCCGGCCCAGATCGCCCTCTGGGTGGCGATTCCGCTGGAACTGTTCACCTTTGTGACCCGCCCCATCGTCGTCGTGATGAACGGCATCGGCAACTGGATCGTGCGCCGGCTCGGCTTCCACGCCATTACGGGGGAGCAGATGCTCCACTCCGTCGAGGAGCTGACCATGCTCATCGAGGAGGTCGAGGAAGCCGGGCTGCTGACGCCGGACCAGGCAGAGTACGTGCAGAACGTGTTTCGGCTCTCGACGAAGCGCGTGGCGGACTGCATGGTGCCCCGCGACAAGATGGCCGCCCTCGAACTACAGACGCCGCCGGACAAGATCCTGGAAATCGCGCGCCTGGGAGCCCACACGCGGCTGCCGGTCTACGACGGCGATCTGGACAACATCGTCGGCCTGGTGAACACCAAGGATCTGTTTCACCTTTTCAGTCTCAAGGGGGTGGTCATCCTCCAGGATGCCATGTACCCGGCACTGTTCCTGAAACCCGACCAGCCGATCGCCGACGCCCTGCGTCTCTTCAAGCGCAGCCATCGCCCCATGGCCGTGGTCCGCGACGACAACGGCAAGACGCTGGGGCTGGTCACGCTCGAGGACGTGCTGGAAGAAATCGTCGGCGACATCGAGGACGAGCACGACCGACAGGTTGCCAAGCTGCGGCTGCCGACGCACGTCCTTACGAAGCTGAGGGAAATGACCCGGACGGAGAAGCCGCCGACGAAGTGAACCCCGCGCTGGGCCTGCCCTCCAGGACGGCGCGGTAGGCCCGCGCTAGCTTGATGGCGCTCAATTCCCAGGTAAACCGCTGGCGGACGCGGCTGAGCAGGTCCGGCGTGGTCGGCGCGGCCAGGGCTCGTTCGACCGCTCGGCGAACCGAGACCGGCTCGCGAGGGTGAGCGTACCAGGCCAGGCGTTCGGCGTAGTCGCGCGTGCCGCCGCGCGCCGCGACCACGCTGCGGGCCCCGCAGCAGCCTGCCTCCAGCGCGGTCAGGCCCGTGGTTTCGTACCAGCTTGCCAGCACGTGCACCTGGCAGCCGTGAAAGAGCGCCTTCAACTCGCGCGGCGAAACCCGCGGCAAGATTCGCACCTGCGGTCCGGCCAACCGCTGGCAGTAAGCTCGATACGTCGGGTAGTTCGGATTGTCCGCGCCGGCCAGCGTGAGCGGCAGGTTCAGCGGCCTCAGGGCCTGAATGAGCCTGTGCTGGGCCTTTTGCGGATCGAACCGGGCGACGCAGAGCACGCCCTCGCGCTGCGGCGGCAGCGACACGTCCTCGAACTCGCTGAGGGGAGTTCGCCGGCGCTGCCCGTTGGGCAAGAGCCAATCGCCTTCGAGGGCCCACAGGCTGCGGTCCGGCGACCAGTAGAAGGCATCCACGCCGCTGTGCACGATGAACGTGGGCGGCAGCTTGGCGGTCAACTCCTGGAGCGCCTCGACCTCGGCCAGGCTGTTCACCACCAGCCCATCGAAGCGGCTCACGAAGGCGCGGATGCGCTGCAAGGCGTCCGTTCGCAGTGCTCGCCAGGCGGCCTGGCGATCGCGGGGGGCCAGCCGAACGGCGGTCTTGAGGCGTTCACGCCAGCCGGCCGGCAGGAATCGGCTTGCCAGCCCTTGCCAGCCAGGGCGGCCCAGGCGTTCGTACTCGTCCGTCGGCCAGTAGAGCGGCGTCAGCACGGCGGGGACGCCGGCGCGGCGGCAGTGCTTCAAGACGTCCCAGTGCGCGAAGGCCCGACCCAGGTTGTGGAAGTGCACCAGGTCCACGCCGCGCAGGTCTGGTTGCGGAGCATCCGAGACTTCGACGTCCAGTCCCAGCTCCTGAAGCCAGACCGCCCAGCGCTGCAACTGCACGAGATCGCCGCCGTGCAGACTCTCCCAGTCGGGGCGAAGGTGCATCAGGATGCGCATCCAACCATCCCTGGACAGGCAACGGGGGGAATGGGAAACTCTGGGCTGGGGAATGCTAGCAGTCCTCGCCGGACGTGTCCAGGCGACGTCGTTCCCTCCTGAAAACTGGGGCCCCCCATGCCGGCAGAGTTTCCTCTCGTCATCGACCGTGCCATGGTGCGTGCAGCGGTCGCTCATCGAGAGCAAGTCCGCAAAAGCACCAACATTCCCTATATCATCCACCCCGCGCTGGTGGCGCTGCTTTTGCAACGAGAGGGGTTCAGTGACGAGGTGCTGGCGGCGGCGATCCTGCACGACGTTCTGGAGGACACTGCCGTCACCGAGGCCGAGCTGCAGGCGGAATTTGGCGAGCGGATCGTCCAGCTGGTGCTCTGGGCAAGCGAGACCAAGAAAGACAGCGCGGGCCGGCCCATTCCCTGGGAGCTACGCAAGCAGGCCAAGGTGGAAAAGCTGCGCAAGGCCCCAGCGGAAGCGCGGGCCATCGTGCTTGCGGACATGCTGCACAATCTGCACACATGCCTGGAAGATCTGAAGGCTGGAGTGAATGTCTGGGAGCGCTTCAACGCCAGCCGGGAGCCCTGGCTTGCCAATGCCCGCGAAGTCATTCAGGTGTGTGCGGAGCCGAGCGGTCCCCTGAGCCGGCTCGCCGCCGCGTGCCGCGAAACCCTGGAGGCCGTCCAGGCGTTCTGAGCCCGATCCGCCTTCCGCGCTTTCGCCATCCCGCTATAATCGGGCACGCCTTGGCAGGCCAGGGAGGGCCAGACCATTTCCACCGCACTCTTGCTAACGCCCAAGCCCGCTTCTGCACAGGCCTCAAGCGACTGGGCCTGGCGCAGCGCCATGCTGGCGCTGGCCTGCGGCTGCCTGGCGCTCTACTTCGTCGGGGCGTCCGGATACGACCTGCTGACAGACGACGAGATGCGCTACGCCGAAGCAGGCCGACGGATGGTCGAGAGCGGCAACTGGATCATTCCCGAGTACAACGGCTACCCGCGCTACCAGAAGCCGATCCTCTTCTACTGGCTGCAAGCGCTGGCTCAGGCGGCGCTCGGCTCGTCCCCCTGGGCGGCGCGCGTGCCGTCGGCGATAGCAGGCGTGCTTGTGGTCCTGCTCATAGCCCAGCTCGGCAAGGCCCTGTGGGGGCGGCGCGGCGGACTGCTGTCCGGCATCGCGCTTGCCGTCTCGGTCGAGATTGTGCTGCTGGCGCGCATGGTGATGACCGACATCGTGCTGCTGCTGTGCATCCAGTCCGGACTGGCGGCGTTCTACGTCGCCCAGCTGGAAGCGCCCGAGCGGCGCGGCCGGTGGTATCTGCTCATGCACGCCGCGCTGGCCTTCGGTTTTCTGACCAAGGGACCGATCGCTCTCGTGCTGCCGACCGCGATCCTGCTGCCCTGGCTGGCGGCGCGGGGCGAACTGCTGGCCACACTGCGCGAGGCGCGGCTCGGTTGGGGGGCCTTGCTCCTCGTGCTCATCGCGGGGCCCTGGTACTTCCTGGCCGACGCCTTCACCCGCGGGGAGTTCACCTGGCACTTCTTTGTGACCGAGAACATCGGGCGGTTTACCTCGAACGTCAATCCGCACGAGGCTCCACCGCTTCTGTACTTCCTGATCCTTGTGCCGCTGACGTTCCCCTGGGCGGGCGTCTTGCCACAGGCCCTGGCCAGCGCGCTGCGCGCCCGCTGGCGCGGCGCTCCCTTCCAGGAGGCCGTGCCCTGGCTGCTGGCCTGGCAGATCGTTCTCGTGCTCGTCGTCTTCACGCTGAGCCGGACGCGCGTCTGGACGTACACGCTGCCGATCCTGCCGCCGCTGGCCCTGCTCGTCGGCCGCTGGCTTGCTCTCCAGATGCAGCAACCTGGCCAGGGAGGATCGCCGTTGCGGGTTCCGCTCTACGCTTTCGCCATCGTCTCGCTGGGCCTGTTCGTCGCCGGATGCCTGGTCCCGCTGGAAGCCCTGCCGCTGGAAGTTCGCACGGACGCCATTCTTTCGACGATCCGTCTCTTCACGGGCATGCTGTTCGGGCTGAGTCTGGCGCTGGTCTTCCTCGACCGCTGCAACCGCTTCGAGCTGACGCTATCGGGTCTGGTGGGCGGGGCGGCCTGCTTTTACCTGGCTGTGGCCCTCGTGGCCGTGCCGCGGGTGGACGCCCAGTTGCGAGCGCCGGTGCGCGAGGCGGCTGTGGCGATCCGCGCCAACCAGGCCGATCTCGTCGTCACGTGCATGGTCCACGAGCTGGGCCTTAACCTGCACGCGCGGAAGCGGCGCGTGCTGCACTGGCGCACGCACAGTCCCGAGAGCCTCCATTTGCTCCTGGCCAGCGAACAGCGGGTGTTTTTGCTCATCGAGCCGCGCAAGTTCGAGGAGCTGGCCGACCTGCCCGTGCATGTCTGGGACGCCCATCCGCGGTTCATCCTGGCGGCCAATTTCCCGCCCGATCCTGCGTATCTGGCCAGCAAGCGGCGCGCGAACCCGCCTGGAAGCGGACTGGTCCTTTTGAGAGGAGAGCGTTAGAATAGCGTCGCTCGGGCCGTAGCGCAGTTTGGCTAGCGCGCCTGAATGGGGTTCAGGAGGTCGGTGGTTCGAATCCACTCGGCCCGACTATCTTTCCGCAGAAGCCCTTCGGCCAGCAGGTCGAAGGGCTTTTCGGTTGCTCGGCCCGCGCTGCGACGGAGTGGGCCTGACGGTGCGCCCCGACGAACTGGTTGAACATCTCCGAAGAGAGCCCTTTCAGCCGTTTCAGATCCGCCTCACCAACGGGGCCGCATACGAGATACGCCATCCTGAGCTGATGAAGGTCGGTCGATCCCAGGCGCTGATCTTCTTTCCCCGCCGCGACGAGCCGCACGCGCCGTTCATCCGCTATAGGGCCGTTGCGCTCCTGCACATCAACCGGATCATTCCCCTTGAGGGGCCATCCACGTCCATCTGCGAAAGCGCCGAAAGCGCCAGCTAGCACAACCTGGTCAGGTCGTGGACAGGGCGACGCTATCAGGCGCGTGGTCTATGCGGCTCACAAGGCAGCGACTCTTCGCCATCTGGGTCGGTCCCCCTCCTTGGGCTTGTATTCTTGACGCAGGCTCGCTATGGTCCCGCCCGGCTGAATGGATGGACAAGCCGCCGCGGCGAGCAGAGACCTCGTCCGCGGGTTTCCAGGGAGGGTGGAGAACCATGGGCAAGAAGCCAGCGTTGGTGCTGACGGGGCTGATCGCGGCGGGCCTGGCCCTGCCAGGCTGCGAGAATTGCAACTGCTGGGGCAACAAGAGCCATACTGTGCCGCCGGCCTATGCCTCGGCCCATCCGTCGGCTGCGCCGAGTCAGCACGGCTTGCAGAATCGCTCCGCGGGCCAGGGCGTCGCCGGCGCGGGCCAGGCACGGCAGCCTGTCTCGCAGGCACAGCCGCCGGCCAGTCCCGTGGTCCGAACCAGCACGACGGGCGGGAACGAAGTCCCGCCGCTGCCGCCGCAACCCAGCCGCGGCGTGGTGGAAAAGCCCTTGAGTTACGGCGAGCCGACGATTCGCACGACAGTTCCGCCGAGCGCCGAAGCGCCGCCTCCGCCCGAGCCGGCCTCGCCGACGCCGAGCTCGCAGCCCGTGCCGCCGCCCCCGCTGCCCTCGGGGCTGAATGACGCGAGCGGTCCGAGCCTCAGTCCGCCGCCGCTGTCCCAGCCGCCTGTGCCGCCGATGCCGTCGCGGCCGATTCCTCCACAGTAAGCGAATATGCGGATCGGCGGGCGGCGCGACCGTGCCGCCTGCCGATTCTGACGCCTTCGCCATTTCAGCATGCCCAACCGCCAGGCAAAATCGAATAAATTGGCGGGATTTTCGGACCTTTCTGCCAGTTCGTGCGTAGAATGCTCCAGAGGGCATTCGATAGGATTTGTGTACTTGCCAGCTCCACCGTCCCTGCGGAGCCCTCGACAGCATGTCGCACCGCGGCTGGCGCCCGTGCAACCCGACGGGCCAGCCAAAGTCACAGTCTGGTCGTTGGTTGCCAGATCGGTGTCATACCCTTCTGCACGCTTGCGCAGCGAGGGTGAGCCGTTGCCTTGGCCGAAAGGAGAAAAGCACCATGGGAAAGCGACTGACCGTCGATCAGCGACGTGAAATCTTCCATGCCCTGGTGACGACGCAGGATGTCGTCAACGACGTCCCCAAGTCCCGCCAGGTCATCCAGAAGCGTTTCGGCATCTCCGAGACGATCCTGCGTCAGATTGAGGACGAGGGGATCGAGCGGGAATGGCCGCCGCTGGACGAGGAAGAATCCGTTGCACATGTTCGCGCTCTGGGGGCGTAGCTGACGCTTGCTCGACAAGGGACCGGCGCACTGCCGGTCCCATTACTCACCGCCGCACTTCCTGTCGATAGCTCGGCAGCGCTTTCACCTTCCGCGATCCAGGCCCTCGCGATGCACAGCCGCACTTCGAGCGCTGGCTGATGGCTTCGCCTGCGCCGCACGGGTACAATCTCCAGACTGACCGAATCGTGCTGCACCCCAGGTTGCCTTCGGCTGGTCGGAGTCCCTTGCATGCTCGCCAAGCTCAGCGCCTTCGCGCTCATCGGCATCGATGCCGCCCCCATCGAGGTTGAGGTCGATGTGGCGGCCGGGCTCCCCAAGATGATCCTCGTCGGGCTGCCCGAGATGGCCGTGAAGGAAAGCGTCCACCGCATCGAGCGGGCGCTGGTCAATCTCGGCTATCAGCGGCCGATGGGCAGGACCATCATCAACCTTGCCCCGGCCGATCTGCGAAAGGATGCCGGCGCTTTCGATCTGCCCATCGCGCTGGGTTTGCTGGTTTCCACAGGTCAGCTCCTGCCGGATCAGCTGGCCGATGCCGCCGCGATGGGCGAACTGGCGCTGGATGGCGCCGTGCGTCCGATCAAGGGAGCGCTTTCCATCGCCCTGGCCGCACGGGACCGCGGCATCAGGCGGCTGCTCGTTCCTCGGGAAAACGCTCCGGAAGCGGCTGTGGTGCAAGAGCTGCAGGTCTTCGGCATCTCCTCGCTTGCCGAGGCGGTCGGGATCGTCTCGGGCTCGCTCCAGATCGAGCCGATCGCTTATCGGCCCGAGGACGTGGCGGTGCAGCTCAACCGCTACGAGGTGGACTTCGGCGACGTTCGCGGCCAGGAGTTCGCCAAGCGGGCCATGGTGCTCGCCGCGGCTGGGTCGCACAACGTCTTGATGATCGGTTCCCCAGGCAGCGGCAAGTCGATGCTCGCCAAACGGCTGCCTACCATCCTTCCGCCGCTCACGCCGGCCGAAAGCCTGGACACCACGCGCATCTACTCGGCCATCGGCTTGCTACCGCCCGGACAGGCTCTCCTCTCCGTTCGCCCGTTCCGCAGTCCGCACCATACGATCAGCGAGGCGGGGATGGTCGGCGGCGGGACCATTCCGCAGCCAGGCGAAATCTCACTGGCCCATCGGGGTGTGCTTTTCCTCGATGAGCTGCCCGAGTTCAGCCGCAAGAGCCTGGAAGTGCTCCGCCAGCCGCTCGAGGAAGCGACGGTCACGATCTCTCGCGCCAGCGGTTCAACCACGTTCCCCGCGGACTTCATCCTGGTCGCGGCAATGAACCCCTGCCAGTGCGGCTTTCTTGGGGACCAGAAAAGAGCTTGCAAGTGCTCTCCCGTGGCGGTCGAGAGATACCTGGGCCGGGTGAGCGGGCCGCTCCTGGATCGGATCGACTTGCACGTCGAGGTTCCTGCCGTTCCGTTTGCAGAGCTGACCGCGCGGGCGGACGGGACGCCGAGCGCGTCCATGCGCGACCAGGTGCTGGTCGCGCGGGAGCGGCAGCGGAAGCGGTTCGGCGGAGACGGACGAATGCTGAACGGCCGGATGACCAGCCGGCTGATCCGCCAGCACTGCGTCCTGCAGCCGGACGCCCAGGGCTTGCTCAAATCCGCCATGGAAGGCCTGGGGCTCTCGGCTCGGGCGCACGACCGCATCTTGCGGGTGGCTCGCACCATCGCCGACCTGGCCGGCTCGGAGCGCGTCGAGGCTTCGCACGTGGCCGAGGCCGTGAGCTACCGGACGCTCGATCGCAAGCTGTGGCGTCGCTGAGCAGCCCCCGACGCGCTCCGCCCTGCGGTCGTCCCTGTCACTGGAACAGGGAGGCAGCTTGCTTCGCTCTGCGCTGCTCAGCGTAGAGCACGGCCCACGCCTCCGCATCGGCATGCAAAACCTTGGCCGCTCGTGCGGCGTTGCTTTGCCTGGACCGATCGAGCCGCGACGGCTGGTTGACAGGCGCCGGATCCGCCGCGGCGGCCCCGCCTTGCTTCACGGTGATGCTGACGTTGTCAATGAGGACCATCGGGTCGTTCTCCGCGACGGCGCCCACGAACCTGATCGTGTGCGTGCCAGCAGGAACCGTGAACGTCACGTTGTAGCCCGTGTAATTCGGCCCGCCCGGCGTGATCGAGGACACCTTGGCATCATTGACGAAGATGTTGACGGTCTGCTTGTCGACAGTCGTCTTGCGCTGCCGCTGGGCGCCATAGAAGCTAATGACGTACGTCCCCGCTTGCAGCGTCACCTGCTGGCTGATCGAGCCCTTGGCCTGGATGAAGGCCACCTGCTTGCCTTCCGGCGCGGGACCATTGGGGAAGGTGTAGGAGGAGCCGTTGCCGGCGATGCCCGAGGTCTTGGTGAAACTCCACTGGTTGTTGGGGATGTTGGCTTGGTAGTTCGCAGGCGGAGTCTGTGTGAGGAAGGGAACCTCGAAGCCTGAATTCCGGACCGGGTTGGCAGGGTGGGCGCCGGTGAAGGTGAACTCGACGTTGCCGGAGTTCCCCACTTTCGTTCCCAGGACGAAGACCAGGCCCTGGGAAAACTCCTGCTTGATGACGCGGGTCCCGGGCGGGATGCTGTTGTCCGAGGACAGGACGAACGCACCGATGAGGTCTGGGCCAGGCGGCTGGACTTTCCAGTACTCTGTCTGGAACTCAGGGTCCAGGGTGATGATCGTCTTGCCGGCCAGGGGACCGCTGGTGGGGTTGGAGATGACGCCCCTGGCCTTGATCTCGCCCCATTGCACGTTGGTGTACCACTTCTTCTGGTTCGGCAAATTGCCGAGCCCGGAGTAGTTGATGTACAGATAGTTGGGCTCGACGCGTTCGTGCAATGGAGTGTAATTGCTGGCATACGCGCCGACGTCGGCGGTGTCGTCATCCACCGAGAAGCCGTAGCCGGACAGCTTAAGGACCTCGTGCACGAACCACACGTAGGGATCGAGGTTGTAGACGTTGAACCGCTGGCCGCCCTCCCACGTCGCCGGGTTGGGATACCACTGCGATTCGGGAACCTGGTTGAAATCATGGACGCCGCGCAGGACCGATTTGATGAGGTCGCGAACATTGGCGCCGACCTGGCTCTTGCCCGTGTTCGAATTGGGCAGGTGCTGGATGTCGGCGCCGATGATGGTGTAGACCAGGGACAGGGGCGCGGGTAGACGCGGAGTCTTCACCGTGTAGTCGGGGATGTCGGCCTCGGCGATCATGGCGGCGTAGACCGAGGAGGCGAACCGCACGGCATTCTTCTGCTGGTCCTGCGGGAACTTGAGATCGAAAGTCTTGACGAACGTGCCAACGGTGGCTGTGGCGGTCGCGTTGCCTGCAATGGTCACGGTGGGCGCGGTAGTGTAGCCCGTTCCGCTGTGGGTGATGGCAATCTCGGAGATCTTCCCATCGATGACCACGGCCTTGGCGGTCGCGCCTGTGCCGTTGCCAGTGATGGTGACCGCTGGAGGGTTGTGCTCGTCGTACCCGCTGCCCGGGTTCGTGACCTTGATGCTCATCACGCCAGTCGGGTCGGAGAAGGCCATCGGCTCGGGGTTCGCGAAGTTATAAGAACCCGTGCCTCCTGGAGAAAGCTGGCTGACGTTGATCACCGTGCCGATCGTCGCCGTGGCCTGGGCCCCAGTCCCGCCGCCGCCCTGGAACTCGATTGTCGGCGCAGAGGTGTAGCCTGTGCCAGCGCTGGTGACGATGACCTTCGTCACCACGCCGCCTGCGACAATCGCCTTGGCCAGCGCGCCCCCGCCGCCCCCGCCGCTGATGAGCACGTCGGGCGGCGAAGTGTAGCCGCTGCCCCCTTGCCCATTCGGCACGGTGATGGTCCGCACGCCCGAGGTGTTGATGCCCAGCACACGGACCTTGCTGTTCGGCGCTGCGTCCATGCCCGGCCCCGTCACCGACATGCCGACGGCCAGGGTTGATGGCACGTTGTCGAGAACCAGCAGATTCGTGCCCGCCGCAATGCTGCCCTGGAGGCCGGTCGGCGGCTGGACGTTCTTGAACTGATCGACGTAAAACTTCGACCAGGAGTACCAGAGGTTCGCGATGGCCGTCGTTGCGTAATCCGAAACCGTGCGATAAAGAATGAAGCTCTGCAGCTCGGGGCCGCTCGTCTGCCCGTTCACGGTGATGTCGATACCGAGCAGGTTCTGGTCTTCCTCGTACTTCTTGAAGTTGGTGATCTTGCCGAATTCGGCGCCAGTATCAGAACTCCTGGCAAAGGCCTCTTGGTTGGCGTCTTTCCAGGTCTGCAGAATCGTCAGGTCCCGCTGCCAGTCGGCCTTCTGCGTGTTGCGGTCGTAGTTCAGGCGAAAGGTCGTCGTTGTCAGAATCCTGCCGCCGTGAGGCAGCTCGACCGGTCCCTTGCCGCCGCTGGAGAGCATCCAGAAGTTGTTGTCGTAGGAGGACCGGTTGTTATTGAGGGGGCTGTTGGGAAAGATGTTGGCCCCGCTGGGAATGCTCAGCACGCCGTTGGGGTTGTAGTACACCGGCCAGCCAGGCTTGTTTGGACCGAAGTATTCCCCAATCTGAGCGTCCCCCTGGTTCTTGATGAAGTCGTTGATCAGGGCCTGCATTGTGCCCTGCTCGGTCGGCGAGCCGTTCTTCAGGTCCGCGCCGGCCCAGCCGTAGTCTGCCGTCGGCGGATGCGCCACGTCCGCAATCGGCACTGGAACCGCCTTGGCCTCCATGGCGATGGAAGACATCAGGCTATCGACGTACGAAACGTCGTAATTGAGCACGACGTTGGTCTCGGCGGGATGAGCCGGATCCGCTTCCGTGATCCAGTGGGTCAGATAGGGAGCGCGGATGGTAAACTCCGTTAGCTGCGCTGGCGCATCGGGCGAGATTCCTTCGGGCACCGTGGCATGGTAGAACATGACCAGGCCGGCCGTGCCTGTTCCTTTGCCGTCGTAGGCGGAGACCCACGAATCCGCAGGTCCCGAGACCGAGACGCCCCGCTGGGAGCCCACGTTCCAGCGAAACGGATTCGGTGCATGAGGATTGGCGGGGTCGGGGATCAGGTCCTTGCCGTCCGTCACCACGAAGAGCCGCGACGAGTCCCAGAACACCAGGGGCACCTTGAAGGTGATGGTCGCGCCGCCCGGCACACCGAGCTTGTTCACTCCGCCGTCGACATAGCCGAGGTACGCCCTGAACTCCTGGTTGTTCCAGTCCTGGGGATCGTAATAGCCGGACGGGTTCAGCGGGTTGGTTTGCGAGGCCAGCTTGCCGTCGTTAGGGCCGCGCAGAATCGGATAGATCGTATCGTTCGTGGTGTTGGTGATGGAGACGTACTTGGGCGGCGGGGCCTCGTTGACCACGTGGGGGCCCGTGAACTGGCTCGCGGGGTTGATCGGCGGTCCGCCGTTCCAGAAGATCTGTTCCAGCGGTACGTCCGCCGTCACGGTTATCCCGTTGGGGGCCGTCACCGTGGTCAGCACGATGCGGTCTTCAAGCGCCTGCAGTTCCAGCCGGTAATTCACGAAGGACCTTGCTGGGCGCTGCCGGCCGGGCTTGCTCTGCAGACTCCCATTGCGACGCATGAAGGACATACAGGTCTCCCTTCCGAGTTCGGGGTAATTGTGCGGCGGCGGACAAGTGACGCAGTGTCATGTCCTGCACAGTCCAGAGCGCGTATGCTCGGAAGGCTCCGTGTTGCCCTGACGACCACAGGCGCGGCTCGTTCATCCGGCTTGGGAGGTGAACGGTGGAGAAGGTTCCAGGGTAGCAGGTTCGAGACCTATTACAAGGACATTATGTCAGGGTGCGGCGGCGAGGATGGAAAAAGTGCGCGTCGCCAGGTTCACCTGTTCGACCCCGGGCTGCCGCCAGGGGTCTTCGCCGGGGCCTCTGCCGGGGCGGCATTCACTTCGGGCCTGGCTTGCTTCTTACGCGATTCCAGGTCCTGCTGCAGCACCGCGACCGCCTTGTCAAGCTGCGCATCCAGCCCGCGGGCGACCTCATCAGGATGGAGATCGACCACCACGTCCGGAACCACGCCCTCGTTCTCGAGGTTCACGCCGCTGACGGTCCAGACGCCCAGCCTCGGCACGCGGAAGGTCGAGCCGTCGATCAGTTGTTCGTTGCTGGTGCCGATGACATAGCCCGCGGTGGGCATGCCGACGAGCTTCCCCAGTCCCAGGCTGCGAAAAGCGTGCGGGAAGATCTCGGCGTCGCTGTAGGAGCGGTTGTTGCACAGCAGGATGACCGGCCTGGTCCACTTGCGATCATTCTCCCGCATGACCGTTCCTTTAGCGCCGTCGCGGGCGATAAAGTAGGTGTGCTCCTTGCCGCCCAGGTAGGCCAGCACCTTGTCGTGCGTGAAGCCGCCGCCGTTGTAGCGGACGTCGAGCACCAGGGCGTCCTTGCCGAAGTTGTCCGTGTAAAGGGAACGGACGAACTCATCCAGGCTTGGCAGGTCCATCGACTTGATGTGGATGTAGCCCAGGCGGCCCTGGCTCAACTCCTCGACGCGCCGCGCGTTGGCGGCGACCCAGCGCCGGTACATCAGGTCCCCGATCCGTTCACGCCGCTCGCCGCGCACTTCCACCTTGCGACGCTTGCTCGGATCTTGCGGATCGGTGGCAATCGAAAGCACGACGGTCTCGCCAATCTTGTCGTTCAACAGGGCGCTGAGATTCACCTGCTCGGTCAGCTCGACGTTGTTGATCGCCAGGACGACGTCGCCGGACTTGAGCTTTCCGCCGCGCACATCGGCAGGCCCCTGGGCCAGCACCTCGCGGATGCGCAGTCCGGGGCCGGGGTAGGCCGGGTCCCAGAGCAAGCCCAGGTCGGCGGTCTGCTCCTCCGGCGTGCGGGAGCGTCCGCTGATGCCCAGGTGCGAGGCGTTCAACTCGCCGAGCATCAGGCTGACGAGGTCGTAAAAGTCCTCGTGGAGGGCGACGTGCTCGACCAGGGGCCGGTACCGAGCGTGCACCGCCAGCCAGTCCGCGCCGTGCAGCTTGGAGTCGTAAAAGCGATGGCGAAGCTTCCGCCAGCTTTCATCGAACATCTGCAGGAACTCGGCCTGGCGATCGACCTTCATCCTGGCGGTGAAGCCGATCCGGCCGGTTTCGGCGGCGGAACGAGCGAAACGGAGCGAGCCGTTCCTGTCGAGGAAGTAGATGTTGCCGTTCCTGGCCCAGCGGATCTGGCGCGGCTGCTGGTTGCCGCTGGTCAGCCGCGTGATCTGGCTGCCGTTCGCCGCGGCAACCCACAGGTCGTCGCCGCTCAGGGCGTTGGACCGGAAGGCGACCATGGACCCGTCCGGCTTGATGGCCGCCTCGGATTCCTCGCTGCTCATGGCTGTTGCACGCTCCACCCGATGGTGAATGCCTTCCAGGTCGAGCCCTGCGTCCCTGGCTGGTTCGCCTTCTTGCGGCGGCCGGTGCAACGACATCACAAACACGTCCAGGTCCTGCCGCCGCTGGCTGACGAACGCCAGCTTCTTGCCATCGGCGCTCAGCGAAATGTCCGAATTGCGCGTGGCGTAGCGGGTGATGTTTTGCCCCTTGCCCCCGGCGGCGGGGATTGCATAGAGCTCGCTGGCGAAGTGCGCATCCAGCAGGCCGTAGATCACCCACTTTGAATCCGGCGTCCAGCGGTACTCGGTTACCCGCACCTGGTCGACGAGCACCTTCGGCTCGGTCCCGTCGGGCTTCATCGTCATCAGCTTGCCGTCCTGCAGGTAGGCGATGAGCTTGCCGTCCGGCGAAAAGCTGGCTCCGCTGACGGGCGTCGCGCTGTGGGTGAGCTGAGTCGTCTTGAAGGCATGGGCCTTGAGGAGATCGGGATGCTCGGGGTCGTCGTGCTCGAGGACGTACAGGTCGTCGTTGCCGCCGCGGTCCGAAATGAAGAGCAGCTTCTTCATGTCCGGCGACCAGGCGACGTCGCGATCGTTGGCTGGGTGGTCCGTCAGCCGCTGCGCTTTCCCGCCGCCCGCGGGAATGAGGAAGATCTCGCCCTGCACCACGAAGGCGACATGCTGCTCGTTGGGCGACAGCTCGTACTCGCTGATGCCGACGCCGTCGAAAGTACGGATCTGGTCGGGGTTGTTCTTGTCGTCCGCCGCGGCCTCGATGGCGAGCTTGCGGCAGCGCGGCTCGCCCTGGGCGGCACAAACCCAGAGATCAGCGCCGCACTCGTAGACGATCCACTCGCCGCCGGCGCTCAGGCGAGCGCGGCGAACGCCATCCTCGGTGTGCGCGGTCACGGGGACGGGCGTGCCCCCGCCGGCCGGCATGCGCCAGATGTTCGACGTCCCCGACTGTCCGCTGACGAAGTAGATCGTCTGCCCGTCCGGCGACCACATGGGCGAACCTTCCTGGGTGTTGAACGAGGTCAGCCTCCGGTTGTTGCTGCCGTCGGCGTTGCAAATCCAGATGTCGTCGTTGGCGGAGCCGCGGTAGTTCTTGCGATACCAGGCGCCCGGCCCGCGGACGTAGGCAATCTGGTCGCCGGTGGGGCTGTACACGGCTTCCCGCCCTTCGAAGGCGGAGATGCGCTGCTCGCGGCCGCCCTCCGCTGAGATGCGGAAGACGTCGTTCACCGGCGGGAAGCTCATCTCCCGCCGCGAGCTGAAGAGCAGGTGCTTCGAGTCCGGCGACCACGCCGAGACCATGTCGTTGGCCGAATCAAAGGTCAGACGGCGCGGCTTGCCGCCCTGCACCGGCATGACGAAGACGTCGTAGCTGCCGTAGCGATTCGAGCTGAAGGCCAGGCGCCGCCCGTCGGGGCTGAAGAGCGGGGCGGTGTCGTGGGCCTCGTGCACCGTTAGCCGCCGGGCCGCCCCGCCCGTAGTCTCGACCACCCAGATGTCGCCCAGGTAGCTGAAAGCGATGAGCTTCCCGTCCGGCGAAATGTCGGGCATCCGTGGGAAAAGGATCGGGTCCTGGGCGCTCACCGGCGAGGCGGCGAAGAGACCGACGAAAAGCAACAGGATGGAGTTTCGCAACATGGTGTGTGCTCGCGGGTGACAGACCAGGTGAGTGTACACTGGCGATGGCGGGCGGCGTGGGACATCACTCCATACTAAGGCGAGCCGGCCGCCGATGCAAAGCGGAAGTGACGGGCATTCAACGCAGCTGACGCCGCAACTGCCCTTCCCAAATGTACTGTACGTATGATAATATGCAGTTTGAGGAGGTCCGTGGGTGTGCTGGAAGGGAGCGGACCATGGATCGAAGGGATCCTTGTGCGAGAAACAGATGTTGCGCTGTCCGAAGAGGCCGGCGTCGGACGACCTGGGCTGAGCAAGAGATGTTGCGCTCCGGCAGAGGCCTGCGCCGCGTGAGGGCTCCACGGAAGCCAGCGCCCCCAGGGATGAGCCAGGGGAGGAGTACGAGAATGTTGCGCATCTCGATCATGGACGGGCGAGGGATGGGTTCCGATACCGTGGAAAAGCCGTGGGGAGTAGAGGGTCGGTCCATTTCAGGATATTGCGCACAGTCCCTCTGCTACACTGGCGAAGCGTGCGTGCTTTTGCACGTAAATGCATTGTCAATCTATGGTTGCGTGGATGTTGCCAGCAGGATCGAAGATGTTGCGCTGGCCCCGTGAGGCTTGTCGGCCGCCTGGCTTTCGTAAGCTAGGAAAGAGCAGATCAATGAACTGGCGAAGGGCCCAACTTTCGCAAACTGGGCAAGTTAGGTAGCTGCGCGGAGAGATGACTCGATGTCAGGCGAGCCTTTGCGACTCCTGATTGTGGGCGCCCACCCCGATGATGCCGATTACTTCGCCGGCGGGTTGGCGGCGCTGTACTGCCGGGCCGGGCATGTCGTGAAGATGGTCAGCCTCACTAACGGCGATGCGGGGCATCACGAGGTGTGGGGGCCGGTACTGGCCGCGCGTCGCCGGGCGGAGGCTCGGGCTGCCGGGGAGGTCATCGGAGCATCTTACGAAGTCCTGGAGCTGCACGACGGCCAGCTGCTGCCCACGCTCGAGAACCGCTGTCTGCTCATCCACCTGATCCGCTCCTTCCGGCCGGACCTGGTGCTCACCCACCGACCCAACGATTATCATCCGGACCATCGCTACACGAGCCAGCTGGTCCAGGACGCCGCCTACATGGTGACGGTCCCCGCCATCGTACCGGATGTTGCGCATTTGCCGACCAATCCGGTGATCGCCTATTTGCCGGACGACTTCCAGAAGCCGTACCCGTTCGACCCAGCGGTGGTGATCAGCGTGGACGAGGTGTTCGACAAGATCGTGGCGATGCTGGATTGCCACAAGTCGCAGTTCTACGAATGGCTGCCGTACAACCAGGGCAAGCTCGCGGAGGTCCCAGCGGACGCTGCCGCCCGCCGCGACTGGCTGGCGGCGCAGGTGAGGGCCAGGCTTGAGGCGAGGGCGGCCAAGTACCGCTCCCGCATCGCCCCGAACGTCCGATGTGTCGAGGCCTTCGAGGCCTGCGAGTACGGTTCGCCCCTGGACGACAAGGCAAAGGCCCGTCTGTTTCCGCCCAGCCTCTGGACGCCTGGCTGATGGAGTCTGACGGTCCTGCCGATCGCGCAGGAATTGACCTGAAGGACTGGGCATTTCGTGCCGATTGCGTCAAGTGTGCTTGACAAACTACGGTTCGTTCAGGGTTAATGGAGTCTGCAACCAGGTCAGGAACGGAAGACGAGCCCTTCGAGGCCTTTCGCGATGAGCACCGCCAGCACGACCTACCCCGCTGTCATTCCCTCTCCGGATCGCTTGCCGCCGGAGGTGTCGAGCACCTTGTCGGCCCTGTGGCTGAGCATCGGCACCGGTCTGGTTTCGCTGGCCGCGCTGTGGCCGATGGCCCTTGCCGCGGCCCCAGCGCTGTTCCCCGACATCGAGAAGAACAACCTTGCCAACCTGGGCTGGATGACGTTCGGCTGCCTGGTGGCGGCGATCGTGGTGATCGGCTTGCTCCTGACCTGGCAGGTCATCCGCAAGAGCCGATCCGCCCTCCGTGTATTGCGCCTTTCTCTGCTGGGCGGCATGGCCGCAGGGCTGGCCCTGGTCATCGGCATCGTCGTGGTCATCATGCAGGCGAAGGGAGAAGCGCCGCTGGGCCCCGCGCCGATCGTCTCCGGCATGGCCCTGTTCCTGGCCTGCCTGTTGCCATTCGGCTTTGGCATCTTCGCGCTGTCGTACGCCGGCACCGATGCGGTCGAGGACTACTTCCGCGTCAAGGAGCCGGTTGCGGAAGAGAGCTACGGGGGCCTGGGGGCTGGCTACGGTGGTTTCGCTGCCGGGGCGGCGGTCGCTGGAGAGGAGGCGGTTGTCGAGGCTGCTGCCGAGGAAGAAGCCGCCGCGCCGGCCGAGGGCGCGCCGACCATGCAGGTCGGCGCCGGCGACGCCACGGCGGAAACGCGCATCCAGGTGCGCGGCCGCGAAACCATGCTTCAGTCGCTGGAGAGCCAGGGCCAGGAAACCATGATGCAGCCGGCGGTCGAGAAGAAGCGCGACACCATGCTCATGCCCTCCGGAGCCGCCCTCGACGAGATTCTCGAGCAAGAACTGACCGAACCCAAGGCCGAAGCAACGCCCTCAGCCGCGGACGCCCAGGAGCCGCTCTCCCCCGAGGCCCTCGATGCCATCTTCAGCGGCGAGGCGGAGGAACGCGTGCCCGAGGTCGTCCCAGGCGGCGCAGAGCCGATCATGGAAGGCTCGTTCAGCGACTCCATCTTCGACGAGGAAGACTTCAACGCAGGTCCCGCGGGCGCCTCGGGCGTGAGCAGGACCGACTTGCAGCGAGAGGCGGAGCTGCTCTCCACCGGCGAGTCGTCGATCTTCAGCGAAATCAGCACCCTGCCGGAAGGCTCGGACGTCATCTCGGGCATGCAGCAAAAGCCCGGCGATCCAAAGACGATGAAGCCCGAGTCCGGCGAGAAGTTGCCAGAGAGCCTGCCCGACGAGGAGGAGCCGTCCAGGTAGCCGCGGTACACGCTACTTGAGCAGCCAGGCGACCATCGCCTGCGGATCGGCCTTGCCCGTGTAGCGAGAGACGCCGGGCGTCTCGATGAGACCCCCGGCAGGGACATCGTAAAGTGCGGTTTGCCCCGTGGTGCACAGTGGTATGAAACCATGCACTCCGCCGTACTTGAGCGCCCCTGGAAGCATCATGGCATCGCCCGGCCGTTTGACCTGGTCGAAGTCGAAGCCATCGAGATCGAGCGCAGCCCGCTCGACTGCGCTCCCCGCCAGCGCCCGCGCCAGCAGCGACCACACCCCCGCTTCATCGAAGCCAAGCAGGTGGACTGGCTTGCCGCCGTTGGCCGTCTGGGCGAAGGCCAGCACGGTCAGCAGGTCGTGCACGCGATTGGCCAGCACCGTGCGATTGTAGCCATACGTGTAGCCCGCAAACGGCACCCCCTTGTGGTACTTCTGCTGCAACTCAGGCAGCTTCGGCTCTGCGCCAGGCGCGAAGAACTCTCCGGTGAGGAACACATCCGGAGAGACGATGGCCAGCTTGCGGTCGAGAATCTGCTGGGCCAGGGCAACCGGCTTGCCTTCCGGAGTGAACAGCGATTCCTTGCCGCGTGGGTGCGACCAAACGACAAGCCCGCCTTTCCAGCCCGTCGGGATGACGCCAATCGTTGGCACGCGCTGCTGCGAGCTGGATCGGTACAGGTTCGTTTGGTGGACGACAAAACCGTCTCCCTTGAGTTCGCGGATCAGCTTGAGCGGGATCTCGGAGGCCTGCGGCATCTTGTCCACGACCATGGCCTGCAGGGCCTGCCTGACGACGCGGCGAAACTCCTCCGGCTGCTTCGCCAGCTCTGCCAGCTGTCGCTCAGATTCCTTCGTCAAGTAGGCCCGGACTCCGGCGGAATCGGCGGCGTCCATGGGCAACGGATGCTCGGCATCGAAGACCCGCAACTCGCCCGGAGAAACGGGAACGAAAGGCTGCTCAGTGATCGGTTCCTTGTGGCCGAGTTTGAGGTGCTTGTTGAACCAGTTGTACATCATCTCGCGCGACGGCTGGTTGTAGTTGTGCGGGAAGGGGAAGTACTTCGCCTCGACGCGGTCGGCGGCGTCGTAGAGGCCGTAGATCTTCTTGAGATCTGGCAAGCCTTCCTTCTCAATCTTCACCGTCCAATCGTTGGCGCCGGTCATGGCTTGCGGCCTGGGGGCGCACAGGGCGGCAAGTTCGATGTTGTTCGTGCCGACGCGGAGCAGCGAGCAGTTCTCGCAGATGCACCCGCCCTGCATGGCGTTGGAGACCATCACCGCGGGGAACGACGCCGCAGGCCGCGGGTCGACGGCGCAGAGCATGAACGTCTGGGTGCCGCCGCCGCTCGCCCCCGTGACGCCGATGCGCAGCGCATCGACGTCTTCCAGGCTGGAGAGGAAGTCCAGGGCGCGGATGCTGTTGTACGTTTGCAGTCCCATGAAACTTTGCAGTCGCAGGTCGGCCTCGGCGTCCGAGAAGCCGCGGGTGTGCGGGATCTTCTGGCTGTCGGCATAGCCGACCATGTCGTAGAAGAACACGACGCAGCCGAGCCGCGCCAGCTGGGCGCACCGCGCCTGCAGGGGGTATCGCGCGCCTTCCATGGTCTTCTCGGCCCCAGACTCGATCTCTTTCTTGGCCTCGGATTCGCTGCGTTCGTACAGTCGGCCGTTGGCCCAGTGCCCGTGCGGACAGAGGACTGCCGGCCGCTTGCCGGGCATACCCTTGGGCCGGTACAGGTTGCCCGTCACGTAATGTCCAGGCAGGCTCGCGAAGTAGACCTTTTCGATCGTGTAGCCGTCGCGATCGATCTTGCCATGAATCACGGGATTCAAGGGCGTCCTTGCCGGCATGGGCCACAGTCCATTGGCCACGAGGACCTGAGTTCGCAATTCCCGGGCCCGCTGCTCCCACGCGGCGCGGTCCTTGAAGTTGGCCGCAAACGGGAAGGGATTGTCCACCTCAAACGGTTTGGTCAAGCGCGTGTCGTCAGGCACGCCAGCCTGCGGATTCACGCGGGTGAAAGACTGGTCGGCGGCAAGGCTCGTGAGTGCAGCAAAACCGAGCACCAGGAGGGAGAGACGGCGCATGGCGGGTTGCTCCTTTGGCAAGAAGGACGACGCTGCTCAAGGTAAAGGAGGAAGACCATGGGGTCAATGCGCTGCGAACGTGAGCGCTCGAGTGATGCAATCGGGGTCGTAGACGCAGCCGCCCCAGATGCCGCCGCTGGCCTGCTGCAAGGCGGCCCACAGGCGAGTGTCGGCTGGGAGAGCGGGATCGGGGGCCAGGTCGGGACGCGGCCTGCGCTGGGCCAGCACTTCTCGACCCTGCTCGGCCCCAAAGATCGTGTCCCCCTGGCCGATGAGATTGACCGACCCCACAAGCTTGATGCGGTCGATGATGATTTCAATGACGTCGCCGTCCAAGACCTTGCCCATCGGGCCGCCGGCGAGCGCCTCGGGAGCGACATGGCCGATGCAGGCGCCCGTGGATACGCCCGAGAACCGAGCGTCCGTCAGCACAGCCACGTGCTTGCCGAAGCTCAGGTGCTTCAGCGCGCTGGTGACCTGGTAGATTTCCTCCATGCCGGTGCCCATCGGCCCGCGGCAGATGAGCACGATGACGTCGCCCGGCTTGATCCGGTCTGGACCCTGACTCTTGATCGCAGCAACGGCGGCCCGTTCGGTGGTGAAGACCCGCGCCGGTCCCCGTTTGCGATAGACGCCGTCGGCATCAACCACCGAAGGATCGATGGCTGTGCTCTTGATAACCGCTCCCTCGGGCGCCAGGTTGCCCCTTGGGAACGTCACAGTGCTGGTAAGTCCGCGTTGACGCGCCTGGTCGGGCGACATGATCACCGCATCCGGATCGACGCCGTCCGCTGCCAGGAGCCGCTCACGACAGCGCAGCCGCCGCTCGCTGGTCCGCCACCAATCGAGGACGCGGCCCAGCGGTTCGCCGGTGACCGTCAGGGCAGCCTCATCGAGAAGGCCCAGCTCGCGCAGGTGAAGCATGACCTCTGGGGCCCCGCCGGCGAGGAAAACGCGGACCGTGGGATGGCCCACGGGGCCGTTGGGCAAGGCGTCCACCAGTCGCGGCGTGCGGCGATTGATGTCCGCCCAGTCGTCCACGGTGGGCCTCGGCAGCCCAGCGGCGTGAGCGATCGCGGGTACGTGCAAAACCAGGTTCGTCGAGCCGCCAAAGGCCGCGTGGACAGTCATCGCGTTGCGCAGGGCGGCCTCGGTAAGGATGGCCTTGCTCGGCATGCCGCTCCGGTGAAGCCGGTGCAGCGCACGTGCGGTCCGTCGGGCGAGGTCGAGCCAGATCGGCTGGCCCGAAGGAGCAAGGGCCGCATGGGGAAGGGTGAGCCCGAGCGCTTCGCCAACCACCTGGGACGTGGCGGCCGTGCCCAGGAACTGGCAGCCGCCGCCTGGGCTGGCACAGGCTCGGCAACCGAGATCGGCAGCCTGTTCGAGGGTGATTTCACCGTGGGCGAAGCGCGCCCCAATGGTCTGGATCTTGCCCGCGTCCTCGCCATCGCTGGGCGGCAGCGTAACGCCCCCTGGAACCAAGGCGACGGGCAGGTCGCGAGCGCCAGCCAGGGCCATCATCATGGCCGGCAAGCCTTTGTCACAGGTGGCGACGCCGAGCACGCCGTGTCGCGTCGGCAGCGAACGAATCAGTCGACGCAGCACCATGGCTGCATCGTTTCGATAGGGCAGACTATCGAACATGCCGACGGTTCCCTGCGTGCGGCCGTCGCACGGATCGGTGACGAAGCCGGCAAAGGGGATGCAGCCCGCGGCCCTGAGTTCGTCGGCGGCGGCCTGCATGAGCAGACCGACTTCCCAGTGTCCCGTGTGGTAACCCAGTGCGATGGGCCTCCCATCGTGAGAACGGATTCCGCCCTGGGTGCTCAGGATGAGGAACTCCGATCGTCGAAGCTCCGCCGGGCTCCAGCCCATGCCGACGTTCTGGGAGAGGGCGAAGAGGTCGCCGCTCGGCGCGTGCAGCAGAAGCTCGGGAGTGAGAGGCAGTACGCCGGCGGGTCCTGCTGCCCTGGTCGCGACATCATAACTGGGCGGGTTGGTGTCAAGGAGTTCAGCCAGTGGCGGCGGCATGATCAACTCGCAGAATGGCGTCGCTGCGTCGGCTCACAGTGGTGTGTCAGGGCGGCAACGCCTCTCGGCGGGCATGATCGCCTGCCTGGAGGCGAAGAAAATCAGGGCGAGCTTGGCGACACTCTGGGCGAGCTGTCATCGGTTAGCGAGGGCCTAGCCCGCGTAGGAGCTAACCCGTGCGATGAGCTGCTGCGGCACCGGATGCAGCGGCAGCTTGCGGCTCAAGCTCACGGTCATTTGGTACGAATGGACAAACGCCACGCACGAAGGGCAGGAGCACAGGTGCTGCTCGACCAGGCTATGCTGGTCGTCCGGCAACTCGCGCGCGACATAATCCACCAGCAGTTCGTTGACCTCACGACAGCAAATCATGACGTCGTCTCCTCGAAGTGCGGGGCAAGGGCTTTGCGCATCATCAGTCGAGCTCGATGCAGCTTGCTCTTAACGCCTGGCACATTAAGACCCAGCATGTCAGCTATTTCAGCGTTTGGCAAGCCCTCAACGTCAGCGAGGACGTAAACATCCCGATACGACTCGGGCAGCTGAGCAATGGCCCGCTCGATAAGCTCCTGGGTTTCACGATTAAGGACGTCTGCCTCGGGCGTTCCCTTCCAGGGACGAATCGGGCCCGCATGACTACCAGTATCGGCAAATTCCGTGAGCGGCTCGCTGGTTGCTTGCTGCTCGGTCTCAGAACGGCGGGCCCTTTTGCGTCGATAAGCCAGGGCGGCGTTCACGGTGATGCGATGCAGCCAGGTGCTCAGGGCCGACTCGCCACGGAATTGAGGGAGCTTCTGCAAGACCGTCATGAGCACGTCCTGCGTCACGTCCTCGGCGTCGCTCTCACTGCCGAGAATGCGCCTGGCCAGGTTATAGACCCGTGGAGCGTATTCTCGGACGATTTCTTCGGTCGATGGAGTCAAGCCATGCTCCGTCCGCTACTTGCCCTCTAGCTCCTTCACCAGCAAGGCCAGGAGCTTGGGGTCGGCTCGCTGGAGGAGATGGTCGATGCGTGACTGCGGCACGCCAAGCGCTCGCATGGCTTCACCTGCCTGAGCCCAAAGCCGATCCCGCTTCTTGCCTTCCGCCAGGAACAAATCACCCACGAGTTCGGCGAGCCGCTGAGTCTTGAGGGTGGGTTGATTCTCGTAGTAGCGCTTGATGACCTTTTGCTGATAAGGCGTGTAGTTCCGCTCAGCCATCCCCCTCTCCTCGATCAGAGCAGGAAGCGCATGCCCTTGACGACCTGGAGCGCCTGATAAACCTGAATTACCTCATCCGCACTCACGACTTCCAGGTCAAGGGTGACGGAAACGTGGTTGCCGTCGGGCGTGGTGCGGACGGTGTAACGCACGTCCGCAGTTCGCTGCAGAACGCCCCGGGCTGTGCCCACGGTTCGGCCTACAAAGTCGTCCACGGCAGCACCGATCGCCTTGATCGTATAGGACCCAGGGAATAGATGCGTCCGGTCGAGTAGGTCGCGGGCGCCTTTGTGAGTCACTGATGTACCCCTATCCAGATAAGCACCTAGCGAGCGGTGGGGGCTATTCCCTGCTTGCGTCGCGCGGCCTTTTGCTTTCGCAAGCGAGCCCGGCGGCGAGCCTCACTTGGCTTCTCGTAGTGTTCGTGCTTGCGAAGCTCCTTGGGAATCCCGCTTCGCTCCAGCAGTTTCTTGAATCGGCGGACGGCCTGTTCAATCGATTCATTGCCACGCAGACGCATCTTGAGTGCCATTCGTCCTCCCAGGGAAAACCTGATCGACCTCGCACCTAGCGGGGTCCCTTGTGCCGCGAAAAATGCCCAGCCCAGGGCTGCAAACCCCAGAGCCTTTCTATTATAGCCGGAAGTTCGTGAGGATTAAGGGGAACAGCCGGATTTGCTGACGGATTTCCGCTCGCCCCGATCGTGTACTTGCCACAGCCCTCGCCCGTCTATGAATATGGCACCATGAAGGAATCGGCTCCACAATTTGGCGAAGCTGCACAGGCCACAGCGGGGGCGCTCTCAAGAATAGCCGTCCTGACCAGCGGCGGCCTGGACAGTGCAGTCCTCGTTGCCGAGGCGGCCAGGCGATACGATGCCGTTTTCCCGATTTACATTCGCTCAGGCCTGGCGTGGGAGGAAGTTGAGCTCGAGCATCTCCGGCGGTTTCTGGCGTCAATCCGAACCAGGTCACTACAAGACCTGGTTGTGATGGATATGCCTGTGCGTGACCTGTATGGCGAGCACTGGAGCCTAACTTCTGCCAATGTGCCCGACGCGGCTTCCGAGGACTCCGCCGTCTATCTCCCTGGCCGAAACCTTCTGCTAATGCTCAAGGCGATGATCTGGTGCCAGTTGCACGAAGCGCCGCTGCTCGCGCTTGGGCTGTTGAAGGGCAACCCCTTTCCCGATGCCACCCCTGGATTCTTCACCAGCTTTCAACATGCAGTCAACGCGGGCATCGAGGGTTCGGTGCGAATCGTGCGGCCATTCTCGGAACTCCGAAAGGTGGACGTGATTCGCCTGGGGAGCACGCTGCCGCTTGAGTGGTCGTTCTCTTGCATCAATCCACAACACGGGCGACACTGCGGCAGATGTAACAAGTGTGCTGAACGCCGGCGGGCTTTTGAGGCGGCGGGGATCAGCGATCCCACAGCCTACGCCATGGAGTAACGAGCATGTATCGCGTCAGCAAGGACGTTCACTTCTGCTATGGCCATCGCCTGTTGGAGTACAACGGCAAGTGCCGCTATCTCCACGGCCACAATGGGCGGGCCGTCATCACCCTGGAAGCTCAGCAACTGGACCGTCTGGGCATGGTGATGGATTTCACGCGAATCAAGCAAGTCGTCCA
>Ga0073934_10001439_pt1 | contig 57120 bp, 51 predicted proteins | sample LarsenN4metaG_FD_76834 | JGI IMG/M metagenome (GOLD analysis project Ga0073934, IMG submission 76834) | Hot spring sediment bacterial and archeal communities from British Columbia, Canada, to study Microbial Dark Matter (Phase II) - Larsen... ...
CAACGCTTCGCCGCGGCGGTTACCCGCCACTGCGCATGACTCGGGGCTGTCGTGGTTCGCTACACCTTCGACACAAATGACTTTCACATTCAACACCTTGCCGGCTTAACCGGCGCACGGAGGACCGCATGAGCTTCGCTGTTTGCTTCGACGCGCCAACCGCCGCGCCGGACCGCTCGGCACGTGTTCGCCGACGCGCCGACGCACCGGCGGCGCGGATCGTGAGTCACGGACCACTGTCGCCGCAACGAGCGTTGCTCGAAGAATTCGTGCGGCACCAGTTCCTCGAGCACTTCGGCGCGAAGATTCGCCGTTTCATGCCCGAGCTCTTGGGTTTGAACGATTCGAATGGAGCCATCCGCGCCGTCGTCGGCTGCCGCGCGGCGGCCGCGGAACGGCTGTTCCTCGAGGCTTACACGCGCGAGCCAATCGAGGACGCGTTGGCCGCGCGGAACGGCTTCTTCGTGCCGCGCGAGCGCATCGTCGAAGTTGGCAGCCTCGCTTGCCGCAATGCGACCGCCGCCGTCGCGATCGTTCGTGCCCTCGTGCCGCATCTCACGAATGCCGGGTTCTCCTGGGTCGTCTTCACGGGCGCCGACACCGTCATGAACGTCTTCCGGTCGTTGGGGCTCGCGCCGCGCGCGCTCTGCCCTGCGAACCCGTTGTTGCTCGGTGACGCGCGGCATGACTGGGGCACGTACTACGACCACAACCCGCACGTCTTGGCAGGGCGCATCGCCGATGGCGCGCTCGCCCGCGGCACTCGCGAGCCGCGGAGAGCGCGATGACCGCGGCGGCGGCGAACGAGCGCGTCGGCGCCTGGCGGCACGTGCGGGCGATCGCGCTGCTGCCGTTCGTCAACACCGTCGTGATCCCGGGCGCCCTGCTCACGCTGTTTCCGCCGGCGCCGGCGCGGAACGTCGCCGACCTCGCGGCGGCGTTCGGGGGAACCGCGCTCGTCGCCTGCGGCGCGACGCTCGTCGCGCACACCGTCTCTCTGTTCGTGCGTTTCGGCAAGGGGACGTTGGCGCCGTGGGATCCGACACGCGAGCTCGTCACGACCGGCGCGTACCGCCATAGCCGTAACCCGATGAAGGCGGGCCTGTTCCTCGTGCTCGGTGGCGAAGCGCTTCTCATGCAATCCGTTGCGCTCGCGGCATGGTTTGGGGGCTTTGCGCTCGTCAACGTCATGTACATCCGGTTGCACGAGGAGCCCAGGTTGGCGAAGCGGTTCGGCGCTCGCTACGGCGACTACTGCGCGAGCGTTCCGCGCTGGTGGCCGCTGCCGCTCCTATCGCGAGGATCGGAGGCTCGATGACGTCGACACTCGAGGCCATGCGGCAGTTCGCCGCGCATTCCCCGCTACGCATCGCCGTACGCTCGGCCGGCGAGTGCTTGACGTACGCGGCCCTCGAGCGGCGCGCCATTGCGATCGCAGGTGGGCTCGAAGCGCGCGAGATCGAAGTCGCCGCGCTCGCCGCGGACAACGGCCCAACGTGGATCGCCGTCGATCTCGCGGCGCAAATCGCGGGTACCGTGCTCGTGCCGTTGCCGCCCTTTTTCTCGCGCGAGCAGATCGCCTACGCGCTCGCGGACAGCGGCGCCGATGCGCTGCTCGCGGACCCGCGCCTACCGGTCTTGCGCGACTTCGACGTGAGCGCGCTCGAGCCGCTTCCCTCGGCTGACGGCCTCGCATGGTGCCGCTTGCGCGGCAATCCGGCCGCGTCGATGCCGCCCGGCACGGCCAAGATCAGCTACACCTCCGGGACCACGGGCAAGCCGAAGGGCGTCTGCTTAGGTCAACCGGCCTTGGACCTGGTCGCCGCGTCGTTGCGCTGCGCCGTCGCCGGGATCGAGATCACGCGCCATCTCTGCGTGCTGCCGCTCGCGACGCTGCTCGAGAACGTCGCCGGCGTGTACTCGCCGCTTCTCGCCGGAGCCGAGATCGTAACGCCGAGCGCACGAGAGACAGGGCTTCAGGGCGCGTCTCGCTTCGATGCGGCGGCACTGCTTCGGTGCCTCGACGTCTATCGCCCCGAGAGCGTCATTCTCGTGCCGCAGCTGCTCGCTGCGCTCGTCGCCGCTCTCGAGCGCGGCGCGCCGCGACCTTCGAGCCTCGAGCTCGTTGCCGTCGGCGGCGGCCGCGTGTCGGCGGCGTTGCTCGCCCGCGCGGATCGCGTCGGGCTACCGGTTTACGAAGGCTACGGCCTCACCGAATGCGGCTCCGTCGTCGCGCTCAACACGCCGGCCGCGCGCCGCGTCGGCAGCGTCGGCCGGCCGTTGCCGCACGCCGAAGTGACGATCGATGCGCGCGGCGAAATCCACGTCGCGGGCGCCGTCGTGAGCGGCTACGTGGGCGGCGAGCATGTTCCGCGGCGCCTCGCGACCGGCGATCTCGGCCACTTCGATGCCGACGGATTCCTCTATCTCGACGGGCGCCGCAAGAACCTCTTCATCACGAGCTTCGGCCGCAACGTGTCGCCCGAGTGGGTCGAGGCCGAGCTCTGCGACGAGGCCGCCATCGCGCAGGCCGCCGTGTTCGGCGAAGCACGGCCGTGGAACGTCGCCGTCGTCGTGCCGCGCCCGGGGGCGCGCGACGAGCAGGTGCGCGCGGGCGTCGAAGCCGCCAATCGCCGGCTGCCCGACTACGCGCGCGTCACGGACTGGCTCGTCGCCGCTGAACCGTTCACGCCGCAGAACCGCGAGCTGACGACGAACGGCCGCAACCGCCGCGAGGCGATCTGGATCCGCTATCGCAAAGAGCTCGATGCGCTCTACGACCGGAGCCTCGAGCTCACCGCATGACACACAGGGAGCGTTCATGACTTTCTCGAGTGAGTTGCGGGCCGCCACCGAGAGCGATCGGCAACGATTGCTCGCCGCTCCGATCATCACTGACTGCCTCGCGGGCCGCGTCGGCCGCGACAGCTATCGCGCGTTCCTCACGGAGGCGTATCACCACGTGAAGCACACGGTGCCGCTGCTGATGGCCTGCGGCGCTCGCCTGCCGGACCGCCTCGATTGGCTGCGCGGCGGCGTCGCCGAGTACATCGGCGAGGAGTACGGCCACGAGCACTGGATTCTCGCCGATCTCGCCGAGGCCGGCTTCGACGCGGCCGCGGCGCGCGAAGCTCCGCCCTCGCCGGAGACCGAGCTCATGGTCGCGTACGCCTACGACACCGTGCAGCGCGGCGACGCGATCGGCTTCTTCGGCATGGTGCTCGTGCTCGAAGGCACGAGCGCCGCAATCGCGACGCGCGCGGCCGAGATCATCGCCGAGCAGCTCGCGTTGCCGCGCCGCGCCTTCACGTACCTCCTGTCGCACGGCGCGCTCGACCGGCAGCACCTCGGCCACCTCGACGGCCTCATCGACAGGATCGGGGAGGCCGGCGACCGCGCCGCTCTCCTCCATTCCGCGCGCATGTTCTACCGGCTTTACGGCGACGTCTTCCGCGCGCTGCCGCGCGCCGGCGGCGCGACGAACGACACGAGGGTTGCAGCATGAACTTGACCGACGCACGGATCGTGCTCACCGGCGCGGCCGGCGGCATCGGCTCCGCGACCGCAGGCTGGCTTGCACAAGCGGGAGCGAAGCTCGTTCTCGCGGATCTGAAACAAGCGCCGCTCGACCGGCTCGCCGTCGATCTCGGCCCGGATGCCGTCCTCGCAACGGTCGCCGCCGATCTGGCAGGCGACGCCGGCCGCGCAGCGCTCGTCGGCGCCGCGCGCGAGCAGCGCGTCAACGTCTTGGTCAACGCCGCAGGGTTGAACCCGTTCGGCCTGTTCACGGAGCAGACGGCGCGCGAGATCGGCAAGGCTTTCGAGATCAATGCGCTGGCGCCGCTGCTGCTGTGCCACGCGCTGCTGCCCGTGCTGGTCGAGCGCTCGAGCGCGCACATCGTCAACGTGGGCTCGACGTTCGGCTCGATCGGCTTCCCGGGCTTCGCCGCGTACTCCGCGAGCAAGTTCGCCGTGCGCGGCTTCTCCGAAGCGTTGCGCCGCGAGCTCGCCGACAGCCACGTGCGCGTGCACTACGTCGCGCCGCGAGCGACGAAGACGGCGCTCGCCACGGATCGCGTGCGCGCGATGAACGCCGAGCTCGGCGTCGGCATGGACTCGCCGAGCACCGTCGCTGCCGCAATCGTGCGCGCGCTGCGCGAGGAGCGCCGCGAGCTCTTGCTCGGCCTGCCCGAGCGCATTTTCGCGAAAGTGAACGCGCTCTTCCCGTCGCTCGTCGACCGCTCGTTGCGTCGGCAGCTCGGCGTCGTGCGCCGCCACGCTTCCTCCCCTGCCGTGCAACGCACGGCGGCTTCCACGCCCTGACCGCTCAGTTTCCGAAGGAGTATCGAGTCATGAAAGCACGCTTCCTCATCCTGACCGCGGGCGCCGTCGCGCTCTCTGCGCCGGCCTTTGCCGACGATTTCGGCGACCGCTTGGCCGCCATCCAAAACGAATGGGCCGCCGCGAACTACAACGCCACCGGCAAGTCCGCGCGCAGCGACGCGTTCGAGGCACTCGTCGAGCATGCCACCGCGTTTCACGCCCAGTATCCCGATCGCGCCGAGGCCGTCGCTTGGGACGGCATCGTGCTCAGCACGTATGCGGGCGAGGTCGGCGCCATGAGCGCGATGAAGTACGCGAAGGCCGCGCGTGCCGCGCTCGAGAGCGCCGAGAAGCTCGATCCGACGGCGCTCGAGGGCGGCATCTACGCCTCGCTCGGCGCCCTGTACTCGAAGGTGCCGGGCGGCTTCATGGGTTTCGGCGACGACGAGCTCGCGGCGCGATACTTCGAGAAGGCGCTCGCCGTCGATCCCGACAACATCGACAACAATTATTTCTTCGGCGAGTTCCTGCTCGACCAGGGGCACTACGCGCGTGCCCGAACCGTGCTCGAGCATGCGCTCGAGGCGCCGGTGGCCGCAGACCGGCCCGTGTTCGACGCCGGCCGGCGCGCGGAGATTCGCTCGCTGCTCGCGATTGCAGAGCGCAAAAGCTCGAGCTGACGCGAGCAGAGCGCGCCGGGCTCAGAACTGCCACAGTAGACCCACGTTGCCCGTCACGCCGCCCTGCGAGCGCAGCTCTTCCCCGAGCGCCGCCGCGCCGTCGGGCACCGTGGCGCCGGTGTAGGCGAGGCAGCACGGGTTGTCTCGATTCGTGAGGTTCGTGATTTCCGCGAAGAACCGCAGCGCCGTCTCGCCGAGCGCATAGTCGCGGCTCAAGCGAAAGTCGAGCCGGCGCACGCTCGGCAGGCGGGAAGCATTGCGCGGCCCCGCAACGACGACCGGCTCGCCGTTTGGGCTCGTGACGAGGTGCAGCTCGGTCGCCGGCCATCCGCGATGAATCGTCGCGGCGGCGCTGACGGTCCACCGTCCCGCCGGCCAGGTGACGCCGGCATTGACGGCGCGCTCCTGATCCCACCCGCGCGGCACCGCAGCGCCGGCGATTTGGTCGTCGGCGTTGGCTAACGACACACCGATCCACCAGGAGGCGGGCGCCTCGCCGCTGATCGTGAGCTCGAGGCCCTCGGCCTCGGCGCGCTCGGGCGCGACGAGCACACGGCTCGAGCGGAGCTCGGGCGCAACGACGAGCGGCTCGAACAGATTCTCGAAGCGCGGCCGAACGTTACGCGTACGTTTTCGGTACCACTCGGCGCGCAGCGCGATCGTGCCCGCCAACCTGCGGTCTAGGCCGACCACCGAATGCACCGCACGCTGCGCGGGCCAAAACACCGTGACGCCGTCCTCGACCTGGAGATCGAGCAGGCTCTCGGCCTGAAAGAAACGTCCATGGCTCAAGCGCAGATCCGTGCGCTCATCCAAACGCGCGAGCAGGCTGAGCCGCGGGCCGAAGCGGTCTTTGGCGTCGGCCGGCAGATGACTCTGCCGGTCCCAGCGCAAGCCGAGATCTGCGATCCAGCGCTCGGCAAGCTGCACACGGTCCTCCACGTAGAGCCCCAACGTTTCGCTCTCGACGGTCGAAGCGTGAGCCCGCGCGAACGACTCGGGCCCGCCTAGCGTCGCGAGCAGCCCGCGGCGATCCCCAACGCCTTCATAGCGGAAATCGGCGTCGCGGCTTTCGGCCTCGAGCCCAAATCGCAGGAGCTGCCGGTCGCTTTGCGAGTACTGCCAGCGTTGCTTGACGGCGATCGCGTCGAGCGATCGGCGATCGTCGACCGAGCCGATGAGCTCGTTCGGAACAGTGACATCCGCGCGGCGCCGCGACGTCACGCTCGTTTCGGCGAGCCACATCGAGCTCGCGAGATCGTCGCTCCACTCGCTGTCGAGCCTGAGCCAGGCTTGGCGGCTGTCGGTGTCGCTCGTGCCGAGCTCGAGCCCTTCGGGATCGGCCTGGCGAAGCTGCACGTCGTCGTCGAGCCGCAAGCCGCCGAACGCCAGCCGGTGTCTCGCCCCGAGATCCGCCCCGACACGCGCGAAAACGTCCGAGAAAGCGGGCTCGCCGAGCTCGTCGGCGAGGACGCGATCGAGATTGCTGTAGCGCCCCGAGACGAGCCACGAGGCGCGGCCGCCGGCGAACGTGCCGCTCGACAAGACCGACGTGTACAGCACGCTGACACCGAGCTCGTGTCGAAGCTCCGCAGGCTCCCGGACCTCGACGGCGATGAGCCCGCTCAGCGCGTCGCCGTACTCGGCCGGGAATCCGCCGGCGTGGACCGCCACGTGATCGACGATTCGCTGATCGACGGCGCTGAACACGGACTGGAAATCGCGCAAGTGATACGGCTCCGCGAGCCGTACGCCGTCGAGCAGCACGGCCACCTCGTCCGCGGCACCTCCTCGCACGTACGGGCGAGCGGAGAAACCGTTGCCCGTGACGCCGGGCAAGCGTTGCGCCACGCGCAGCGTGTCGTCGCCGAGCAGCGGCAGATTCTCGACCTCGGCGCGCGAGAAATACGCGGCAGAAGGTTGCACGTCGTTCGCAACGTCGTAGCGGCTCGCAGTAACGACGAGCTCCTCGAGCCTCGCGACGGCTTCCACGAGCGCCACGGTGACCGTCGCCGTGGCGCCCGCCGTGACCTGCGCCGAGACGCGCTCCGGCAGATACCCCGCCGCCCGCACCGTCATCGCATAACGGCCGGGCGGAAGCGGCCGGAGATCGGCGCGGCCGTCGGCGCCCGTCGCACGCAGCGACGTAGGCCCTTCGGCCGCGACTTCGAAGCGCGCGATCCGTGTCCCGACGTACGCCGCGGTGACCTCGAGCACGACGCTGCCGGCAGCGGCAGCAGATTCTTCGGCACGCACGACGAGCCACGCGCCGCCCTCCTCGCGCACCATCAACCCATGCGGCGCGAGGATCTCCCGGGCAAGATCGAGCGGCGAAGTAGCGTTCGGCTCCGCCGTCACGAGGAGCGTGCTCGGCAAGAGACCGCTGCTATAGACGACCGGCGCTCCGCCCTCGCGCAGCTCGTCGACGACGGACTGAACCGTCCGGCCGGCGAGCGGCCGAGCCGGTTGAGCGGCCGCGGTGCCCGCGGCGAGCGCGAGCAGGAGCATCAGTATTCGGAAGTGCATCGACCACCGCGACGCGCGCCGAGCGCGCGAAAGTCGATTGTATGCAAGGTGCGCCGGCGCCGGCGATCGCGGGAGATGCGTATGGTGAAAAGGCTAGCGGCTTCGAATCACGATGCGCTGGCCGTCGAGCGAGTACGTGAGATCGGCCAGCGCCAGAACGGCAGCCAGTTTCTGCATCGGCTCGGCATCGATCGAGCCTCTCACGACTTCGGCGGCCCTGCGTTCGGCCTCGAGGTCCGCGAAGGTGACCGTCCGCCCCGTCTGCGCCGTGAACCACTCGAGGAACTCGGCGACGGTGCGCCCGTCGGTCTCGAACGGCGGGGCCAGGCGTTCGGCCCACTCCCAGTCGGCGCCGAACGGCGCCATCGGCTCGCGCCGAATCGCGCCGGCCTCTTGTGTTGCGACGAGCCGCTCGCCGACGCCGGCCGAGTCGGAGTCGCCGTCGCGCATGAGCGCGACGCGGCCGTCGCGCACGCCGACTTCGAGGGTCCGAGCTTCCTCGTCGAGCCGAGCTAGGAACTGCGTGCCGACATCGCGAATGCGGCCGAGCTCGGTGCTCACGCTGAGCGGCCGGCCGGCGGGCCGATCCTCCGAATCGAAATACAGCATGCCGGCCGCGAGCTCGGCCTCATCGCCGCTCGCGAGCATGACGCGGCTGCCCGCGGCAACGCGCAGCGACCCGCCGCTCGTCAAACGCAGCGCGACCTGCCCGTCGCTCGTCGCGAGCAGAGTGCCGGGCAGCACACCGCTCCCCAGCGCGAGCCGCGCCCCCGTCGCCGTCGTCACGGTTCCTTCGATTCGCTCGACGCTCGCCACGATCTCTGCGGGAACGGGAGCACCGGGGCCGCCACCGTAGACGTAGAGGAGCGCGGCCAGCACGGCTGCCGCCGCTGCGGCGAGCCCGGCACGCCGGCGCAAGATGCGCCGCCCCGTCACGGCCTCCCACTCCGCGAGCACGGCGCGGCGAATCTCGGCCTCATCGTCGGCGGGCGGCTTCACCCGCGGCCGAACATGCGCAAAAAGCTGCTGCAAGCGGCGCTCGCGCTCTGCTTCGCGATCCGTTTCGCCGCTCACGGTGCGTCGGCGGCCGGCGAGCCGTCCCTCTTCGTGTCGCTCACGAGCTCGCTCGTGAGCGTCGTATAAACCTCTTGGAAAGCGCGCTTGGCGCGCGCGAGCAGCGACTGCGCCGCCTCGAGACCGACGCCGAGCTTGGCAGCAATCTCCTCGACGCTGTATCCGTACACGTACTTCCACTCGAGCGCGTTGCCGTAGTGCGTCGGCAGCTGGTCGAGCGCCACCTGTATCAACCGCGTCGTCTCGAGCCGGCGGAACGTGGTCTCGGGCTCGTCCGACTCCGGCGCCGCGATGGCTTCGACGGCGGCACGAATGTCGGGCGTGTCCTCGGTCAGCACCACGTGCTTGCGGTCGCGCGCCACGCGCTCGCGATGGTCGGCGATTTCGTTGCGGCAGATCGTGCACAGCCACGTGAACAAGGCCGCCTCGCCGCGGTACGAGCCGAGCTTTCGAATGGCCTTCGTGAGCGTCACCTGTACGATCTCCTTCGTCGTATCCGGGTCGCCGCCGAGCCGCGCCCGGGCAAACCGGTAAAGGCGCGGAAAATAGCCGTCGAAGAAGGCGTCGAAGGCCTCGCGGTCGTGCGCCAACAAGCGCTTGACCAAGCGCCGGTCTTCGAGCTCGTCGGTCATTCGGATTCCGTTCTCTGCAAGCTTAGACCGGCGCGCCGGTCGAAATCGGTCGCCTGATTGCGACACGTACGCAGGCGCCTTCAACGATCACACGCCGTGCCCGCCGACGCGATAAGAACAAGTACTTAGCGAACCCGCCGGTGGCCGCCGGCGGCCTCGCTGCACCGGTCGACTCGAACGCCGCGCCGCAGGGGTAAACAGCCGGCGACGCACGCACGTTGCTGCCGCCATTCAGCGTGGAGTCGGCGCTCTATGACTCGAGCCTCGACCTGCTCGCAGCGTGTCGCTAGCGCAAAGTCACGGCCCTCGATCGGTAACGCGCGTGCTGGTGCCGGCGCGCTCGAGGCTGGGCATTGGGAGAAGCGCGAGGGCGCACACCGTGCGCGAAAGCCCAGTGCTTGCTCGCCACGAGCTTCACGGCGCCCAGCGCGAGAATCACCAGGAACAGCGACAGCCGATAGTCGACGAGCGTCCATTCGAGCGCACCGGCATAAGCGGCCTCCGTGAACGCAAAGCCGAGGAACGAAATGACGGCGAAGCGCCGCAACGCGAGGCCGATATCGCGGCCTTCCGCGGGGAACGTCCACCGGGCGTGCGCGACGAAACTGCCCGCGAACGAGAGCAAGAAACCTATGACGTTGGCTGCGAGCGGGGAGATGCCGAGCGGCACGAGCGCGGCGACCGTGCTCAAGTTCACGGCCGTTGCCGACGTGCCCACGGCGGTGAAGGCGCCGACCTCGCGAGCACAGACCATGATTGAAGTATTACAGGCCGGCCGGACCGCGGATGTGCTCGACGTCCTGGTTATTCTCGTTGCAGATGTATTCCATCAGCTCCCAGCCGGGGCGCAGTGTGTGTGTGAACTTGACCGTGAACGGCTTCGCATACGCGCCGGGATCCTCGATCGTCGTCACGACCTCCATCTCGCCGAATTTAGTGCGCGTGTAGCGCTCGATCGTGCGCAACTGCGTCGTATGCGGGTGCCCCTCGAAGTCGAACCAAAAGAGGTCGTTGAACCCCACGGTCTCGATAACGAGCGTATCGCCCTCCCAGTGACCGACGGAGTGGCCGTACCACGTAGGCTCGAGATCGTCGGGATGCCCCCGCCCATCCATGAAGATCTGCCGGAAGCTGTGAATGTTCCCTTCGAACAAGAAGAAGAGATGAGTCGCCTTCCCGTAGGCCGGCGTCTGCACGATGCGCCATGGATACGGCGCGATCCGCGGCACACCCGTAGGTAGACAGCGCGCCTCCGGGTCGTCCGCGGCCATGCGCGAATCCATGAGCGCCTTGGCCGCGGGCAGCAATACGAGCTCTTCGCCTGGCAGCAAACCCGAGCTGATGTCGCCGATCGGGCCGTTACCGACCCAAACGCCCGAGAGATCCGGCGTGCCGTCCGGCAGCCGCGGCGGCGGGGCGTCCGGCACATTGCCGATCAGCGCGGGATTGCTCGCCCCTCCGCTGCCGGCCGGCGACGTGCTGTCGCGCGGCGGCTGCTGACCGAGTGCCAGCGGCAGGAACGAGCCCGCGACCAACGCCGCGGCGAAGAATTGCGCGCGCATGGGTCAGCCGCCGTCCTGCGCCGAGCGCGCGAACACTCGCGTCCCGTCCGGGAACGTCACGGTGCGCGCATTCGCCATGTTCGCTCCGCTACGCGCGAGCGAGCCTTCCACCGTGACCTCGTCGCCCTCCTTGAGCGACGAGCTGGACCAGCCGGCGCGCTTCAAATAATTCGGGCTCGCCAGCTCGAGGTTCCAGTTGACGACCTTGCCGGCAGAGTCCTTGACGTCGATGTAGAAGCGCGCGTGTGGATTAGTCCACTCGACTTTCGTAACCGTGCCCGTGAGCGTGACTGGCTTGTCCGCGTCGTATTGCGCCGCGAACGAATGGTGCGCCAGCGCCGGGACGGGCGAAGCGAGCGCGAGCGACCCAACGAGAACCCTCCAAAATCCGTTCATCGATCTCACTCCCCCAGAGCACTCGGAAGACTGTAGCCCCGACTCCGTCGGGGTGTCGAGTTTGAGCTGAGGTTGCAGGTGAGGTTGAGCCGAGGTGAGGTTGTCCGGCGCCGGTCACCGGAAGCCGCGGCTCAGCGCAACACCCAATACTGGGCGCCCTGCGCGGCGAGAAACGGCTCCGCTTCACGCCCTTGAAGCAGCGCAAGCGTCGCGAGCATGCCGGCTTCCGTGCAGGTCGGCGCCGCCACCGTCACCGACCGGGGAGCGTCGGCGACGGGCCAGCCCGTCGTCGGGTCGAGCACGTGCCCGTAACGCCGGCCTTCTTTCAAGAGGTACCGCCGAGAGTCGCCGCTCGTGGCGAGCGCCCCGACGGAGAGATCGATGTGCCGCGCCGCCGCGCCCGCTTCGGTCACGGATTCGATGCCGACGCGCCACGGAGCGCCGCCCGCCTGGGACCCGAGCGCGAGCAGATCGCCGCCGAAATTCAGCAGGCAGCTCGTCGAGGTCGCCCGCACGAGCGCCGCAGCGCGGTCGACCGCGTACTCTTTGCCGATGCCGCCCAAATCGATCTCCATGCCGGGCGGCAGCGTGAGCTCCGGCGCCCGCCACAGTGCCTTGTCCCAGCCGACGAGCGGCAGCAATGCCGCAATGGCCGCATGGCTCGGCACGCGGTCGCTGCCGTCGAAGCGCCACGCGCGCCGCAGCACGCCGGACGTCACGTCGAAGAGGCCGTCGGAGAGCTCGTGGAGCCGCGCTGCGTAGTCGAGGAGCCCAGCCGTCTCGGCGTCGACGACCACGGTCCGGCCCCCCGCCGTGTTGATCGTATCGATGACGTTGCCGCGGCGATAACGGCTGAACTTCGCCTCGATGCGCGCGGCCTCCCCCGCGGCGAGCGCGACGATGCGCTCGGCGGTGGCTCGGTCCGCTGCGGCGACATGCACTTCGCACGGGCTCGCCATGGCCCGAAACGTGCCGAGCCAATTCGGGCCGCGCGGCGAGAGCGCCGCTCTCGCCGCGTGCCCGGGCGCCACGGGGTTATCAGCGCCGGCCGAACTTGTAGGTGAACTGGGCAATCAACGCGTTCAAGTCGGGATAGAGGTCGAGATTCGCGAGCGCGCCGACGGCGCTGCCCGGCGATGCGTTCCCGGACTGCGTGTAGTACTCGATGCGCGCCGACCACTCGCCACCGCGCGCCGTGGGCTGTCCGTACTTGAGCCCCACCGTGAGCCCGTCGAACTCGCCGAGCCTGTGGTCGGCCGTCGCAAAAGCCGGCAGCGGCGCGCCGTCGAACAGCACGGTGCGATAGAAATCGGCGGCCGTCTGCTGATAAAAGCGCACGTGCGGCTGCAGATAGCGATTACCGGCGAAGCTCCACCGATAGCGGAGCTCGAGCGTGTGCGAGTCGACCCCCCAGTCGTCGGTCATGTAGCGATACGACGTCTCGAGCACGTCGCCGCCGAAGTCGTGCTTCAAGAGCGCGTAGACGCTCTGCTTGTCGCGGGTCTCGGGGCGGCGCTCGTAAAGATAGCGGTAGCGGCCCGTGCCGAGCGGCCCCGCGACGGGGTTCCCGGTCACGGGATCCACGACCGACAGGATCTTGTAGGGGTCGGTCAGATAGCCGTCGGACTGGCTCAGCGAGTAATTGATCTGGACGATCGTGTGCCGGTTCAGCACTTGCGTGACGCCGAAGAGCCAGTCCGTGACGTCCTTCGATTGATCGCCGAGCTTGCTCGTCGGAGCCAAGCCGAGCATCGGAGTGAGCGGAGCCGGACTGCCGCCCACCGGATCGATCGTGTCGTTCGCGAGCGCAACGCCGAACGACAGCGTCGTGTTGCGGTTGTTGAAGTCGCGCGCGAGCCGCGCGTTCACGCCGGTATGCGAGTAGTCGTATTCGTCGGACATGCTCGCGCCGACGGAAAGCAGCGCGAGCCGAGTGACGGGCAGCGTCCAGGTCGCCGACAGCGCCGTGCGCGTGTCGAGGAACGACGTGTCGAGCGCCTGCGCGCGCGCGGCAACCGTGTACTCGGACTCGCCGGACGGAGTCGTGAACGTCTGCACAACGTTGGCCGGAGTCGCGCCACTCGGCGATGCGCCCGTCAGCGAATCGATGGCCAGCGTGAGATCGAGAAACTTTTCTTCCTTGATCTCCTTGCGCGCGCGGGCGTTCAAGCTCGTGTCCCGCACCCGGCCGTCGGACTCGCTGTAGATCAGGAGCGACGTATCGATCTCCCACGGCGCGAGCTCCTGCGCGTGCACGGCGGCTGGAACCCCTTGGCCAAGCAGTGCGCATGTCGCAGCGGCGAGCGGCGTGCCGATGTCGCGCGCGCGTTTGCGGCGGTTTCTCAGTTGCATCCGCAGCCGCCTCCGCCGAAGCCCTGGCCGCCGCTCGACGCTTCCTTGCTGAAATAGATGTGCTCGTCGGCGGCCGCTTCGATCGGATCGCTGACGATCTGCATCTCGGGCCGCGCGAGCACGTCGCGATCCCAGGGCTCGACGCCCGCACAGCCCGCGAGGCCGGCCGCCGAAAGCACCACGATAATCACCACTCTCTTCATCTCGAGCTCCACGTTGCCATCTCCTCCCGCGATTATTCCGCGGCGCCGGCTTTCGCGAGCGCGGCTGCGATGGCCCGCTCGTAGGCCGCCGTCTCCGCGGTCTTGAATCCAAAATGCGTCGCGAGCACGTTGCCGTCGCTATCGATCAGGAACGAGCTCGGCATCGCCTGGACGCCGAATTGCCTCGCGAGCGCGCCGGCCGGATCGAAACGCAGCGCGAACTCGGCCGGGATCTCGGCTAGAAACGCGTCGGCCAGCGCTCGTTCCTTGTCGAGGTTCACGCCGATGATCTGCAGCCCAGCGGCGCGGTGCTTCCTTTGCATCTCGTTCAACCACGGGAACGAGCGGCGGCACGGCACGCACCACGATGCCCAGAAATCCACCCAGATGACGCGTCCCTCGACGGGCTCGAGGCCCGGCGGCGGTGCGGCGGACGCGATGCCGGCCCCCGTCGCAAAGGCAGCGGCGGCGAGCGCCCACGCGATGATGCGGCTCATGACTTCCTCCAGGCCGTAGATCGAAACCGGGCGGTCGTTGGACGGACGGCGTGCGAAGAATCGGTCGCCGCGGCCTCAACGAGCGGGCACGGTCGCAATGGCGCGCGCGAGCGGCGTGGCCGACGCGGCCGCGTTCTCGGCGTAGTAGCGGCCGAACCGTCGAGACTCCTCCGTCGCATAGCCGCGCAAATTGTCCGCCCAGCGGAAGCCGACGGGCTGATACAGGAGCTCGGCTTCGACGCGGAACGGCGCGGCGGCGCCATCGGCCAGCGCGACGCGATAGCCGACGTGGTCGCCTCCGCCGACGAAATCCTCGTCGGCCGCGGCAACACCCCGGACGGCGACGTCGGGCCCCGCCGTGCTCTTGTCGAAGCCGCGCGGCAGGAGCCGGTTGTCCTTGACGTAGCGCACGCCGTGGAGAAGGCCCGTCGTCACGGCATCGCGACGGTCGACCATGATGGATTCGTAGATCTGCACCTGATCGGGCGCCGTCACGACCTCGTAGTGCGGCTCGTAGCGCGCCGCATCCTCGTCGTTGTCGTTCCCGACGATGCTGCCGTCGGGCCGCAGCGCGCCGGACTCGTAGACGACGCGGTCGCCTGCATCGCGTACGACGACGTGCAGCCAGGCACGCCGTGAAGGATACGCCGTCGGCAGCTTGTGCCCCGTCGTGCTGGCGAGATCGAGCGTGAGCTCGAGGTTTGCGCCCGTAATTCGCGCCGCCGAGATCGTCAGCGCGGCGGCGCGCGAGCCGAGAAACCGCCGCGTCTCCTCGGCGGCAGCCTCGAGCTCCTGCGGCAACGCCGTGACGCCGAGCTCGCCGCGATACCTGCGGAGAATATCGAGCATGAACGCATTGGCGCCGACGAAGGTGTGCCGCGAGACGGCCGGTCGCGGCTGGGCGAGCACCGACGTGATCGGCGCGTCGCCGGCGACCTCCGGCATGTGGCAGCTCTGGCAGCTCGCCGTCGCGCGGTATTCGCTGTGCAGCCACTCCTGGTACGGCACCTGCTCGGGCAGCATTCCGATCGCCTGCCCTGCCTCATCGAGCGGCGTGGTGTACAGCGTATGGCACGTCGCGCACAGCTCCGATCGCTGGATATGCGTGCCGGGTGTCGGGGTGAAAGCGGCGGCCGAGCGCATCAACGCCTGCCTCCCCGCGTCGACGTCGTGCGGCCCGAACGCCACGGGGCCGGCTCCGGCCGCCGGCGCGATCACGAAACCGCCGTCGAAGCTCGCGTGCTCCCCGAGATTTTCGGCCGCGATCTGGTGACAGACCGTGCACGAGACGCCGTCGGCCGCGAACGGGTGCCGCGGCGCCGCGGGGGCCAGGTTCGCGAACACTTGTCCTTGGCCGCCCGCGGCCGCGGCGTCGAAGCGCGCCATCGGCATGTGACATGTCGAGCACTTGTCCTCGATCTCCGCCTGCGATTGCGGATGGTCCACGACCTCGCGGCGCACGGCGGCATGCCAATACGGGTCGCGAGCGGAATTCGCCATCATCGTGGCGCGCCAGTCGAACCCGATCGAGATGTCCTCGCCCGTCGGCGCCGTCATCGATGCGTGACAACTGATGCACTGCGAAGCCGGCACGAACGCGCTGCCAGCGATGGGCTGCGCCTCGCTCGCAGCGCACATGACGAGCGCTGCAGCGACGCAAATACGAACGATTTGCAACCGCATGATTCTTTGAACTTTTTTGCGAAACCCGGCGTCACTATACTGCCGCGCGTCGTCTGTACAACCCGGAGGCGCGCTCGTGCGTTCGAGTACGCTTGTGATTACCCTTCTCGCGCTCGCGCCTGCCGCGCAGGCGCAGCCGCCCGATCCGCGCGCCGTTTACACGAGCGCGTGCGCCGCCTGTCACGGCGAAGACGGGCGCGGCCGCGACGCAAGCCAGCTCGGGTTCGCCGTTCCCGTGCCGGACTTCACCGATTGCGACTTCGCGGTGCGCGAGCCGGACTCCGATTGGTATGCGATCGCACACCGCGGCGGGCCGATTCGCGGCTTCGACCGCCTCATGCCCGCGTTCGGCGACGCACTCGCGGAGGCCGAGATCGAAGCGGCGCTCGCGCAGATCCGCACGTTCTGCACAGACGCGCGCTGGCCGCGAGGGGAGCTGAATCTGCCGCGCGCGCTGTTCACCGAGAAGGCGTATCCCGAGGACGAAGCCGTCATCACGACGACGCTCGTCGGCGAAGGGCTCGACTCGATCGCTCACGAGCTCGTTTGGGAGCAACGCTTCGGCCCGTTGAATCAGATCGAGCTCAAGCTCCCGATCGCGCGCGCCGATCTCGGCGAGCCGCAAGGCTGGAAGAGCGGCACCGGCGATCTCGGCATCGGTGTGAAGCACGCGCTCACCCACAGCCTGGAGCGCGGCTCGATTCTCGCGATCGGAGGCGAGCTCGTGCTGCCGACGGGCGACGAAGCCAAAGGCTTCGGCAAGGGCACGACCGTGCTCGAGTCGTCGGTGATGTACGGCAAAATGCTGCCCAGGGATTCGTTTCTGCAGGTGCAAGGCATCCTCGAGCTCCCGAACGACTCCTCGTTCGAGGACGAGCTCGTCGCGCGCGCCGTGATCGGCCGCACCTGGACGGCCGACGCGCCGTTCGGACGAACTTGGACCCCGATGCTCGAGGTGCTCGCCGCACGCGACCTTGCGAGCGGCGCGGACACGCAGTGGGACCTCGCGCCGCAGCTCCAGGTCTCCTTGAACAGGCGCCAGCATGTCCTTGGCGCGATAGGGATTCGCCAGCCCATTACCGACCGGAGCAACCGGCCCACCGAGCTCGCGTTCTATCTCTTGTGGGACTGGTTCGACGGCGGCGTGCTCGAAGGCTGGTGAGAACCCTCGTTCGGCCTCCGCGGCCCGCGCCGGGGATTTGGCAGCCGCCGCCCCACTGCCTTCGCTGCGTAGTGGGCGGCCTCAACGCTCGACGGCCGCCAAGAACTCGGGCAACGCTTCGCCTCCCGTCCAGAGCAGATAGGTTCGCAGCGAACGCTCGCCGGGCGTAGCGACCGTCACCTCGTCGATGGCGGCCGCAGCGAGGAGCTGCAGCTGCTGCAGCGTCACGCGCGCAGCAACCGCCGCCTTGAGCCTCACGGCCGTCGCATAGATCGGCGCCTCGATCGTCAGGCGTACGACTTCGTCGAGCGGCTTGAGCTCGAGCTCGATCGGCTCGCCGTCCACGGTGACGTACAGCGTCTGCGGAAGCTCCTCGGGTGTCGCCACGAAGCCTCGGTCGAGCGTCGTTGCAACGCCGACCCAGAGATGGTATTCGCGGGCGCCTTGCCGGTTCGTCTCGAACGGGCCCACGTAAAGATAGTCGCGCGCGCTGCGCGAGTAGCGCGGGTCCGTCCGCGCGAAGACGAGCGGCTCTCGCGCGCTCGTCAACGTCATTCCGGCGCGTTCGTCGAGCCGCTCGACGATCGGAGTGCCGGAGCAAGCCGCGAGACTTGCCGACGCAAGGAGCAACCCGTGGAAGCGGCGCGCGGTCTGCGTCATGGTCAGAAGTCGGCGCGATAGCCGACGTTGAAGAACTCGCCGGTGGCCCTTTGCTCGCCGACGGAATCGGTGCGCGTGAGCCGGTCGGCACCGACTTCGACCTCAAGCCGATAATGCCGCGAGGTGTTGAGCAACAGCCGCAGCGACGGCGTCACCGTTTCGCGACGGCGGCCCGTCGCCGGGCTGTCCCAGAGCCCGAGCCGCAAACGCGGGTTGACGCGCAGCTTGCGCCCCGCCGGAAGCCGCAGATCCCACGTGAGCTGCGAGCTCGTGAACTCCTCGGAATCGCCTACACGGAGGTTGAAGATGCTGACGTCGCTCGTCCCGAACAGCGCCGAGCCGACGAAGCTCGCGGAGTAGTACGTCTGGGCGCCCGTGCCCGGGATCGCGGCGACGCCCGCCGACGCGACGCTGTCCCCGATCTCGGTGCGCGTCACGTCCGCGTTGACCTGCCAGCGCAAGGCGATTGGCGTCGCGAGACCGAACACGACCGTTCGGCTGTCCGCCGTACGCTCGCGCGCGATCTGCCGGATCTCGTCCTCGGTCCACACCAGGAGCAGCTCGTCGATCGTGCTCACGGGTTGGCCGATCAGCGCGTTGCGCGTCGTCAGTACGGGGCTCGCGCGCTGGTCGAAGAGCGCCGTGAGCGTCAGGCGTTTGCCGAGCCGCCACGTGCCGAACACGAGCGCGGTGTTGAGCTCGCCGTAGTCGACCTCGTAGTCGACCATGCCGGTGAGGCTGCGGCGCTCGTCGAAGTAGCGCATGTCGACCCCGACGGCTCGCCGGTCCGCGATGCCGTCGATCGTCTGGCTCGACACGAACGGGCTCACGGTCCAGTTGCCGAAGAGCTGCTCGAAATCGGCGGCCACCCCCACGAACTGCCGGCTCGTCTCGACGGAGCTGCGCGTCGACTCCACGGGGAACCCGGTCATCACATGCAGGCGCCGCGTCGGCGCCCAGTCGTAGGTGGCGTGCGCCCCGTCGAAACGGCCGAGCACGCCCCAGTTGTGCAATGTCTGGCGGCCGAAGCGCAGCGACCAGTCGTCCTGCACACCGGACATGTCGAGATACGCGTACGAGACGCGCTTGCGGTCGCCGGGGCCGCCTTCCTCCTCGCCGATCAGATCATGCAGATGATTCACGCTAATGCGCCCGCGCCAATCGATGGCCGTGCCGCGCGAGCGCACGCTCCAATCGAGGTCGGTGAATAGCGCCGAGAGCGTCGTGATTTCCGGTTGGTCCTCGTCGAAGCGATCGAGATCGCGGCGGTAGTACTGGGACAGGCCTGTCGTGAATTCCCATTTGCGATCGGCCGCGTCGGCCGTTCGCAGGCGCTCGCGCGGTGGCGCGGCGGCCGTGACGAGACCGGCCAGACGCTGCCGCACGCGCAGCGCGGCTTCGTGCTCGGGGTAGTCGGCGAGGAACCGCCGATACTCGGCGGCCGCGTGCGCCGTTTGGCCGTTCTTCTCGCGCGCGAGGCCGAGGTTTTCGCGGGCTTCCGCGACGTGCTCCCCGGGCGCCTCGGTGAGCCGCGTGTAGTTGCGGATCGCGACGTCGTAGCTGCCGGCGACGAGCGCGGCACGCGCCTCGCCAAGCAATTCCCGCACGCGCTCAGGCGGCAGGGCACCGCCCGCGACGCCGGCCGAAGCCGCGCCGACGGCGTCTTCGGCGGCCGCGCGCTCGGCGACGACTCCGCCCCGCTCGACGGCAAGCTTCGCCGCCGCTTGCACCTCGCTCGGCTCGGCGCGCCCGATCCAGGCGCGCGGGAACGCTTCGGCGGTGCCCTCGAGCGCCGCACGGGCATCGTCCTCGCTCGCGAAGAACCCGAGCCGCAAGCGGTACCACGTGACGGCGCCGATGTCCGTCGTCGACACGTACAAGTGCTGCCCGGAGCCCACCGCGATGCCGTCGACGACGGCCGGGTCCACGGGGTCGCGCGTCGATTGCAGATTGAGCACGTAGTCCGCGGCGACCTCGGGCGAGCGCACGCGCGCCGAGAGCGGCGCTCGGTCCGCGGGCCGTTCGGCATTCGGCGCTCGAGCAGGCAACTCGGGCGCAGGGCCCGGTTCGGCAACCGCCGCGGGCAGCGCGGCGGCCTCTTCGCCCGTGACCCGCACCCGCAGCTCGAGCACGCGCAAGCTGCCGCGTTGCGCCACGCGGTACGCCACGGGCCGGTCGAATTGCAGCAGCAACAGATTGTCGCCGAGCCCGAGCGACTCGTACTCGACCTCGACGAGATGCGCGAGACGGCCGCTCACCGGCCGATAGAGCTCGCTCGCGATGCCCTCGCCGATGCCGAGCTGGCGGCAGCCGTCGAGCGGCGCGACGCGGATCTCGACGAGCACGCCCGCCGGCGTGACGACGTCGGACTGAAAGCGCATCGGGCACGCGAGCTCGATCGTGATCGTCGCCTCCCCGCCGCTGCGCGACACTTTAATGTCCTCGATGAACTGGCCGGCGGCCGACGCCGCGCGCGGCGCGATCCAGGCAATCAGGACGAAAGCGGCTACAGCCGAGCGCTTCATCGACGGCGCCTCGCTCACCACTCGCGGCTGCGCACGCTGTGCTCGGGCGTCGCCTTGTGGCACGAGCCCGCGCAATCGCGCAGCTGCGACACGCTCGCGTTGCGGTGCGGGTCCGGCTTGTAGTCCGACGCGTGGCACGCCGCGCAATCGGACGCGTAGGCAGGGAACTGCCAGCTGACCGCCTGCGCGTTCGCGGCGTGGCAGTCCGTGCAAGTGAGCCGCACTGCATGATCGCCCGGGTAATTCGCGGAGCTGTGCGTGAAGTTGAGCGGCGTCCACGCGTCGCGGCTGTGGCACGTGTCGCACTCGAGCGGCGTGGCAAAGTGATTCACGGGCTTGCCCGTGGAGGCCGTGCCGTTGTGGCACGACGAGCAGGTGCCCGGCGCTACGGTGCCGTGGTCGAACTGACTCGGCACGAACGCCGTCGTGCTGTGGCAGACGCTGCATTCGGCTGTCGTCTGCAGGTGCCCGGCATGCTTGCCGAGCGCCGTCGTGCCGTTGTGGCAGCTCAAGCAGCTGCCGATGACCTGCGCGTGGTCGACCTGAACGGCCGGCGCGAAGGCCACGACGGCGTGGCAATCCTCGCAGACGTTCGTCGTGCTCAAGTGCGTTGCGGGCTTGCCGACGGAGGCCGTGCCGTCGTGGCAGCTCACGCAGTTGCCCGTGATGCCGTCGTGCGCGAAGTTGGCCGGCAGCCAGCCGTTCGTCGTGTGGCAATTGTCGCAGGTGTTGCCGCTCGCGATGTGATTCGCGGGCTTGCCCACGGCCGTCGCGTTGTTGTGGCACGTGTCGCACGTGCCGACGACCTGCAGGTGATCCACCTGCACGGCCGGCACGAACGCCACGACGCTGTGGCAGTCCTCGCAGACGGCCGTCGTGCTCAAGTGCGTCGCCGGCTTGCCGACGGAGTCCACGTTGTTGTGGCACGTGGCGCAGCTCGACGTGATCGTGTCGTGATCGAAGTTGGCCGGCACCCAGCCCGTCGTCGAGTGGCAGTTCTCGCACGCTTCCCCGCTCACGATGTGGCCCGGGTTCTTGCCCATCGCAGTCACGTTGTTGTGGCAGGCCGAGCACGTGCCGAGCACTTGGGCGTGATCGACCGTAACGGCCGGCGCGAACGTCACGACGTCGTGGCAATCCTCGCAAACCGCCGTCGTCCGGATGTGGTTCGCCGGCTTGCCGACGGACTCGACGCCGTTGTGGCACGTCGCGCAACTGCCCGTGATCGTGTCGTGGTCGAAATTCGCGGGCAGCCAGCCCGCCGTCGAGTGGCAGTTCTCGCAGGTATTGCCGCTGACGATGTGATTCGCCGGCTTGCCCACGGCCGTCGTGTTGTCGTGGCAGCCGCTGCACGCGCCTTGCACCTGAAGGTGGTCGACGTGCGTGGCCGGCGCGAAGGCGACGACGCTGTGGCAGTCCTCGCAGACGTTGGTCGTCGTGATGTGCGAAACCGGTTTGCCGACGGCCTGCGCGCCGTTGTGGCAACTCGCGCAGGTGTTCGTGATGTTGTCGTGCGAGAAATTGGCCGGCGTCCACACGTTCGTCGTGTGGCAGTTGTCGCAGGTGTCGCTCGCCGGAATATGCGCCGCGTGCTTGCCGGCGGCCGTCGTGCCGTTGTGGCAGCTCGAGCACGTGCCGATCACTTGCAGGTGATCGACGCGCGCGACGGGCGAGAAGGCAGTCGTCGTGTGGCAGTCCTCGCAGACGTTCGTCGTCGTGACGTGCGCCAGATGCTTGCCCGTGGCGCCGACGCCGTCGTGGCAGCTGCTGCAAGCCTGCGTCACGTCCCCATGATCGAAGAACACGGGGAACCAGCCCGTCGTGCGATGGCAGGTATCGCATTCCTGACGTGTCGGCGGATGCAGCGGCGGCTTACCGACGCTCTGTACGTTGTTGTGGCACGTCGTGCAGCTGCCGAAGATCGCGTCGTGATTCATCTCCGCGAGCGGAAACCACGCCGTCGTGCGGTGGCAGTCTTCGCAGAGCTCAGTGCTGAGAACGTGATCGGCCGGCTTCGCTTCCGCCTGGATGCGGCCGCCCGAAACGTGGCACGAGCCGCACTGCGTCGGCGTGCCCTGGAAAACGCCGCCGACGTGGCAGGTCTCGCACTCGAGCGTCAGGTGCGCGCCGTCTAAGTCGAAGCCCGTCGTGAAGTGATCGAAGGTCGCGCCGAGCGACTGCGCGTGGACGGCGGCCGGCGCGCACGCGCAGCCGATCAAGAGCGCAACGAGCACGACGACGCGCTTCACTGCAGCTCCTTGAGATCGAGGAAAGCTTCCGTGGTATGGCATCGCGCGCAGTTTTGCCCGAACTCGCCTTCATGGACGTCGTCGCTGCGGTGGCACGCAGCGCAGGTCGTATCGAGCACGATGGCATCGACCGCGGGCTCGCGGTGGCACGCATGACAGGTGAGCCCGTCGTGCGCACCCGTGAGCGCGAAGTCCGTTTGCGCGTCGTGGTCGAACACCCACGCGAGCCAGTCGTTCGGGTTGTGGCACAGCGCACAGTCGCTGCCCAAGCGGCGCTCGTGAACGTCGTCCTCGGCATGGCAGTCGACGCATTGCCCGCCAGCGTCGTGAAACGCCGGCGTCGCGTGACAGTCCTCGCAGACGAGCACGTCGTGCTTGCCAAGCAGCGGGAAGCTCGCGAGGTCGTGGTCGAAGCGCACGCCCTCGGGCCAGGCCGTTTGCGTATCGGCGTGGCAAGCGTCGCAAGCCGCGCCGAGCTGTCCCGCGTGCGGGTCATCCTCGGCATGACAATCGAAACAAAGCGTCGAAGGCACGGCGACGGCGACGGGCTCGACGTGGCAGTCGGCGCACATGAGCCCGGCATGAGTGCCCCGCAGCGCGAACTCGGTATCGCGGCCGTGATCGAACGTGACGTCGAGCCACTCCGTGACGCGGTGGCAATCGTTGCAGACGACGCCGTTGACACCCAGGTGAGCGTCGTCGTCGCGGTGACAGGCGACGCATTCCGTCGGCGTCTGCACGGTGAGCTTGTTCCCTTCGTGGCACGATTCGCAGGTGAGCCCTCCGTGCCCACCGGCGAGCGCGAAGCCCGTGCGCACGAAGTGATCGAACGACGTGTCTTCCCAGTTGCGCGTGCCATGGCAGTCCTGACATTCCGTGCCGTTCGTCCCGGCATGGCTATCGTCGTCGGCGTGACAGCCAAAACACGTGGCCGGCGTCTCCTCGTATACCTCGTCGACGTGACAGCTCGTGCACGTGAGCTCGGCGTGCTTGCCCGTCAGCGCGTAATCGGCCGTCGCCTCGTGATCGAAATGCGTGTCGGTCCAGGCCGTCTCGGCGTGGCAGTCCGCGCAGGCGTCGCCGAGATTGCCGCGATGGACGTCGTCTTCGGCGTGGCACGCGCTGCACTGCGTCTCGGCCGCGTGGTATGTCGCGTGCTCCTCGGCATGGCAATCGACGCACATGAGCTCGAGATGTTTGCCGATGAGCGGAAAGTTGCTGAGCGAGTGATCGAACGAAGCCTCGTCGAGCCCCAGGATGTCGGCATCGCGGCCCTCGTGCTCGGTGTGGCACGCGGAGCATTCGAGGCCCGAGATCGTCGGTTCCTTGCCGTGAAAACCCGCATTCGTCGCGAGATCGCGCGCGATGTCCTCGTGGCAGTCGAGGCAGAGCGCGTTCTGCTCACTGCGCGCGAACGGAGCATGGCAGTCCGAGCACATTGCTTCGACGTCGGCGTGAGCGCTCGCGACCGGGCCCGGCATCACGAGCCGCTCGAGCGAGCCGACCTGCGCGTCCGCAGCGCCCGCCATGCCGATACTCGCAAGCCACGCGATCGCATACCACCGTCCCTGGCCGCGCACGAATCGCCCTCGCGTCATCGGTATTGGCGTGCGCGGCGCAATGCGCGCACGAACCGTGCGCCGAAAGCCGAAGCCGCCGGCGCGCCGGCCGTCGTTCGCTGAGCCATGTAATCGCGCCGTTAGCTGATGTGTGCACTTTGTGCACAAATACGGTAAACGGCAAGACGTCGCGGTTTCGAGACATCGAGCCGGATGGCGCTCGAGCCGGACATCGGCCAAGAAAGTGCGCGGCCTTGAGCGCGCAGTTGAGAATCGCTAACGACGCAAACGGAACTGCGCCACAGCGACGCTCGCGGCAGCAGACCTCGCAAGGTTCTGCTTCTGTAAAACAGGAGATTGCTCGACGCGGGCGGCAGCGGCGGTAACCCGGCAAGTCAGTCGTCGATCTCGACCTTGCTTGCCTCGCGCTGCGACGCGCCATTCACGCGGCCGGAAACATGCACCTTGAGATCGAGCGTCAGGCTCGACGGCGAGCCGTGCTCGTACTGTGTCCCGGCTGTCGTCGTCACCGCGACGCCTGCGACGTCGAAGTCCTGCGGAGATACGAAGCGCGTGATGAGCCCCTCGACCTCGAATTCATCGCCGGCCCGCAAGGCGGCCTCGTCGGGCAGGCGCTCCAGCGTGTCCGCAAGCAACATGCCGTTCGCGGTCACGGCACGGCCCGTGACGACGACCTCGTCGCCTTCGCCGGGCTCGCCCGTCGGAAACCCTTCTATGACGGCGGCCGATGAATAGCTGACGGTGAGCGAGTTGATCTCGAATCGCGCGGCGGGTCGGGACAGGCGCTCGACCTTCCCGGTCACACGCAGCTCGACGTTCGCGGCACGTTCTTCGATGCGAGCCGCTTCGATCGAGCCGTCGGCGGCGACGAATCCGCTGACGCGCACGGGCTCTCCGCCGATCAATGAGCTGACCGCAGGCGCTCGACCGCCGAGATCGAACACCGTATCGGCGCTTGCCCGCACCGTTTGACCGAGCACCGAGAAGTTGTGCGCCGCGACGTCGACTGCCGTCACGGGCCCTTGCACGTTGCTCGTTACCGTGACCGTTTCGGCGGCAGCCCGGTCGGCGCTCGCCCCCCTCGTACCCCTGATCGTGGCGACCTGGCCGAGCGCGAGATCCGCTTCCGCGGCGAGCGCGCCGTCGATGCGCACGGTTGCCGCGTCGAGGGAATAGTGCGCTCCGTTGACGATGATGCTGCCGAATCCCGTAATCGCGCCGTGCGCAGAGACGGGCGTCCGCACACCGCCGCGGTCGATACCGGCCGTCGGAGAGCCCGTGTCGCAGGCATTCAGCCCGGCCGCGAGCCCCGCCCCCAGCATGAACCAATAGCGGCCGCGCATCACGAAACCTCCTCGTCATCCATGATGAGATAGACGCCCACGCCGAGACGATCGGTTTTTTCTCCGGCGCTTTTCGCTTCGTGGGCGGACAGCCAAGCGTCGACGTCTTCGAGAAAGGCCATGCCGCGGGTTTCGAGATACTTCTCGAACGCTTTGCGCGCCACTCGCCGGACACGAACGTTCGTGGCGCGGCCCTCGAAACGCGACCGCTCGTCGGCCGTGCGCAGCTGGTTGTAGACGACGTTGCCGGCGAGATCGGCCAGCACACTGCCCGCCCGCACGACGGCGTCGGGGTCGAGACTCACGGGCATGAAGTAGCGAGCCAACGCGCGCACCCTGCCTTCATTGGTAATACGAATCGCACCGACGCTCGAAAGCTCCTTCAGCATCGCCGTCGGCGGTATGTCGGGGGCGTAGCGCTTCGAGAGCGCCGCGAAGCCGCGCTCGCCCTCGATCGGCAGCAAACGCGGCTTGCCGCTCGCGCTGCGGAACTCGGCGTCTTGATACCAGCCCGAGAGCACGCGCGAAGCGTGGTTGATGCGCTCGACGGCCATGAACCCTGCGTTGCCGCGCCGACCGAGCGCCTCCTTGACGCGCTTGACCTCTCGGCGGCTCAAGCCCGTGAGAATCGCGATGCGCGACGCGTTCGTTGGCCGGCCGTGCTTCCCGAAGTCCTCGGCGGCGACTTCGACGTAAACGAGCTTGACGAGCTCCGCGAGCTCCTTCCAAGTGACTCCGCAACGCAGCAGTAGCCGCACGACCGGCTTCAGCAGCAAGCGCGACGACGCGAACGCCGCTTGTTTCAACCCGTTAGGCATCGCGGCTCACTGTAGGGGAACGCAGTCTAAGGTGCCGGCCTCAGTACATATGAACGGCAAGCACGTGAATCAGCGCTGCAACGACCAGCATGTAGAAGAACGGCAAATGAAAGACGTGCCACAGCGAAAACATCAGCTCGTACGACCGAAGCTCCGCCAGGCGCCGCACGCGGCGCAGGTGCTCGTGAATGAACCGGCCGATCGACGCCTGCAGCTCGGCGCGCCGCGCGCGGACGATGTCGGATCGGCGCGCGAGTAACCGCAGTTGCAGGCGCGCGAACCACGAAAGGCGCACGGCTTCCCAACGCGTGACCACTGCGAGCTCGAGCGGCAACAGCAAGACGGCCAAGCTTCCTCTCGGCGGCTCGAGCACCTTGGCGTCGTACGCCGTGAGGCGCTCGATCAAGCCGGGCACGAGAGCGACGGCCTCGCGCCGCTGCATGGCGGTGATCCTCGCGCTTTCCGAGAGCTGCTCCAGCGTCGCTCGGTGACCGTCGAGATCGACGTGCACCTTGGCATACACGTAGCGCCCGACGAGCCCGCTCACGGCAACGAGCAACGTGCACGCCATCGCCACCGTGTCGTTCAGCGAGCCGAACGAGAAGTTGCTGTGATAGAGGATCAGCACCGGGCCCAGGACGCCGAACACGATGTGCATGCGGAACCAATGGCGCGTCGCCCCAAGCGAGTGCATGATGCGCCAACGTTTGCGCAGCGGATAAAGAAGCAAGGCGGCCATCAGGCTCGCCCCGGCAATGCCGAGCCAATAGCCGAGGCCCCGCTCCGCGTCGACGATCTCTCCGCCGCGCGTGAGCCACCATCCGGCGACGACGGCGAGCGCCGCGAGCGCGTAACCCGACATTGCGGCCCGCCGCAACGCGCGCTCACCGGCCTCGGCGCGCGCCTCGCGGGGCGCCGCGTCGCGCGGGACCGCGACCATCAACGCGACCTACCGGCGCGCAGCGCTTCTTCGACCCAGTCGACCGGTCGCGCGCGGCGCGCGGCGCTCGCGACGCGGTCACGCAGCATCGTTTCGTCGACGCCGAGCTCGACGGCGCGGCGAACCGCGCGTTCGACGGCCTCCTCGTTCGACGTATAGGCATAGGACTGGGCGAGCAGCGTCCAGCCCTCGGCGTCGTTGGGATTTTCCTCGAGCCGCGCCTCGAGCCCTGCGACGAGCGACTCCACGGGCGGAGCCGTCACGCCGGCGCCGCTCGCCGGCGCGTCGCCCCGCGCGAGCCGCGACGGCGTCGTTCCGGGCCACGCCAGCGACGCGATCGACGCCTCGGGCTCGGTGTCCGTGCTCGGCTGCGTTCGTTCGACGAGCCAGACGATCGATACGCCGACGAGCCACAAGCCGAGCCCGACGACGCCGACCCAGTTGCCGAGCGGCATCCGTCGAACCTCGAGCAGCCACCACGCGCCGTAGCCGATGACGGCGAGCGCCACTGCCAATAGAGTTCCGGCCCACAGCATTGCAGTCTCCCTGACCCGCGAGTCGTGACCTTCCTCGCAGGCGACGATGCCGGCTCTGCACCACAATGTCGCGCAGGCGCTTCACACAACATCGTATCTTGTGTGCACTTATTACCCAAATGCGTTGAACTCGCAAGGCGTCGCAACAGTGAGACAGAGCGCCGTTCGGGGCGGTTAGCAGATGCAAGACTGGTTCGGCATAGCGATCTACGCGACACCGCTGGTGCTCATATGGCTGGTTTATGTCGCACGTCGTCGCGCGCAGCATCGCGCGGGCGCCGCCGCGCTCGCCGACAGCCGCGAAGCCGGGCTGACGGAGGCGCCTTCGTTGCATCCCGTCATCGACACGAAGCTCTGCGTCGGCTGCGGATCCTGCGTGGCGGCCTGTCCCGAGATGCCCGGGCATCAGGTGCTCGGCATGGTACGGCGCAAGGCCGAGCTCGTGAGCCCCGCCGATTGCATAGGCCACGGGGCCTGCGCGGCTGCCTGTCCCGTGGACGCCATCGCACTCGTGTTCGGCAGCGAGAAGCGCGGCGTCGATCTGCCGAACGTGAAGCCGAACTTCGAGACGAACGTGCCCGGCATCTTCATCGCCGGCGAGCTCGGCGGCATGGGCCTCATCCGCAACGCCATCGAGCAAGGAAGGCAGGCGATGGAGAACATCGCGCGAGAGCTCGGCCCCCGCCGCGCCGGCGTGCGTGACGTGCTGATCGTCGGCGCTGGACCGGCGGGCTTCGCGGCTGCCCTCGCGGCGATCGAGCGCAAGCTCGACTTCGCGATCATAGAGCAGGACTCGCTCGGCGGTACCGTGTTCACGTTTCCGCGCCGCAAGCTCGTCATGACGGCGCCGGTTACGCTGCCGCTCGTCGGCAAGATGAAGTTCAAGGAAACGACCAAGGAGGAGCTGCTCGAGTTCTGGCAGGGCGTCGAGCGCTCGACCGGACTCGCCGTCGGCTACGACGAGCGGCTCGAAAAGCTGACGCGCCGCGGCGACCACTTCGAGGCGGTCACGACGAAGGGCCGACACCTTGCGCGCGCCGTCCTGCTGACGATCGGCCGACGCGGCACCCCTCGCAAGCTGGGGGTGCCGGGAGAGGACCTGCCGAAGGTCACCTATCGGCTCGTCGATCCCGCCCAGTACGCCGGCCAGCGCGTGCTCGTCGTCGGCGGCGGCGACAGCGCGATCGAGAGCGCCGTCACGATCGCGGAGCAACGAGGGACGACCGTAACGCTATCGCATCGGTCCGAGTCGTTCTCGCGCGCGAAACGCAAGAACCGCGAGCGCATCGAAGCCGCGCAGGCGGCCGGCCGCGTGCGCGTGCTGCTCGAGTCGAAAGTACGGAAAATCGAACCGGCAGCGGTCGATATCTTCGCCCGAGGCGAGACGCTGCGCTTGCCGAACGACGCCGTCATCGTCAACGCGGGCGGCGTGTTGCCCACGGAGCTCCTGAAGAGCGTAGGCGTCGAGATCCAAACGAAATTCGGGACGAGCTGAGCCGCTACTCCAATACGACGTAGCTCTCGAGCCGCGCAACCTCGTTCGCATCGACGTACTTACCGATCTCGCGGCGGAACTGCTCGATGCTCGTGTACGGCCGGTACTCTTCGAACTCGCGCACCATGCGGTTCGTCATGCCGGGGATCGTCATCAGGTCGGCGGCGGAAGCGGAGTTCAACTTGAGCGGCACGAACACGTATTGCTCGAGACGCGCGACCTCGCTGGCGTCGACGTATTTGCCGATCTCGCGCCGGAACTGCTCGAGAGACGTGTACGGCCGATACTCCTCGAACTCGTGCGCCATCCGGCTCGTCATGCCCGGGATCGACATGATTTCGTCGCGGCTCGCCGCGTTGAGATCGATCTGCCGAAACAGACGGGCATAAAGCTCGGCGCGCTGCGCTTCGCTGAGCGTCTTCGCCACGACGTCGTTCAGCGCCTTCGCCGACGTGTACGGGCGACCGGCAACGATCGCGTCGGCCAGCGCATCGTTCACGTGCGGCAGCGAGCGCAGCGTGTCTCGATCGGCCAAATTGGGATCGGCGAGATTTTGGTTCTTGCCGACTTGTGCGTGAAGCGGCATCGCGGCGAGCGCGATAGCGAGCAAGACTGTGGCTAGGTGGCGCATCGGGTCTCCTTCGATTTCTCACGCACCGCGTGCAAGACGCAGCCGCCGTTAGGCAGATTATCAGGGCGTACCTGCCGGCGACAGCAGGCTTCGACGGAAGAAGTCCGTCGGCGGCGCTGCACGCGGCATGGCGCGACTCCTCGAGGTCGTGCTAAGACAGCACCAAGTGCGGCCACCGCGAGGGCGAATGCTGCTCGAGCTCCATCATGGCTGCCGTCGATAGCCTTCGGGCAAGGCGGCACCTCCTTAGCTGGCTCGTCTGGGGGCTGCTCGCGCTGCCGGGGTTGTACTTCACGTATCGCTACGCCGTGGGCGCGACGTTTTACGGCGAATACCTCCATGCGACCGGCGAGCTCGCCGCCCGCCTGCTCATCGTCGCCATGGCCGTCACGCCCCTTAGGCTGCTCTTTCCGAGCGCACACTGGGTGCGTTGGCTCGCACGAGGGCGGCGTTGGATCGGCGTTGCCGCCTTCGGTTATTCGCTGCTGCACGCGGCCGCTTATCTCGTTCGCCAAGCCGAGCTCGCGCGCATCGCGGCAGATGCGGCCGAGGCCGCGATGTGGACGGGGTGGCTCGCTCTGCTCGTGATGCTGGCGCTCGCCGCGACGAGCAACGATCGATCGGTGCACCGGTTGGGCCGCCGTTGGAAGTGGCTGCACCGAACGGTCTATGCCGCGGCCGTGCTCACGTTCGCGCACTGGATTCTCGCAGCATTCGATCCCATAGCCGGGGCCGTGCACCTCGGAGCTCTCGCCGCGCTCGAAGCGATCCGCCTCGTCCAGCTACGCAGATCCGGGGCGGCGCGCCGCGCCACGGAGCCGTAACGGCCATCCGAACGGGCGGAGAACGGCCGCGCCCCGGCAAGGAGCACCGCTACGAGACGGCACGCAAGCGCGATCTTCACGGCCACGATCGCAACCTCATGGCTGGTCGCGGCCGCGCGGGGTTCCCCGCCGGCTGACGATCGCTGGGCACACTTCGCGTGGGGGTTGGGCGGACAAGGCGGCGCCGCCGCTCCCGGAGACCCCCACGGCACGGGTGTAAGCTCAGCGGAGCGATGCGGTCACAACGGGTTATTAAGGTACCGTTCAGCTCGCCCTCCGTATCCTTGGGGCCGATGCTCGGGGTAGACCGTCCAGCGGGTGCGCCGAGCGAAGGAGGCTCGAATGATCACGAAGGCTCGGTTTCGCGGTACGACAGCCCGCCGGCTACACCCGGCGTTCTGGCTTGCGCTCTGCGCGCTCGCGGCCGGCGGCAGTTTGGCCGGCTGGCGCACGGCCGCGGCGCAGGAACCGCCGCTCGAGCTCTCGTCTGCCGACGAGCTGTACGACCTGGTGGGTCCGATCGCGCTCTACCCCGACGATCTCGTCGCCATCGTGCTGCCCGCCTCGACGTATCCCCTGCAGATAGTGCAGGCGGCGCGCTTCCTCGAGGACCGCGAACGCGACTCGAGCTTGCAGCCGGACGAGGAATGGGACGAGTCGATCGTCGCGCTCCTCAACTACCCCGAAGTCGTCGAGCTCATGAACGACGACCTCGACTGGACCTACGACTTGGGCACGGCCGTGCTGAATCAGCGCGCCGACGTGCTGAGCGCGATCCAGGATTTTCGCGACGAAGCGTACGCCGCGGGCAACCTGCGTAGCGACGACCGCCAGACGGTCGTGCGCGAGGACGACACGATCGTGATCAAGCCCGCGAACCCGCAGGTCATTTACGTGCCCTACTACGAGCCGCGCGAGGTCGTCGTCTATCAGACGGTGCCCGTCTATCGTTATTATCCGCGCCGTTACGCCGTCTATTACTACCCGTATCCCGCGCATTACGCGTTCGACGTCGGCTTCTTCTGGGGCGTGCGGAGCTGGTACTCGATCGGGTGGCACACGCATCACGTGCACCTTTACGACTGGCACTACCAGGGACATCCGTATTTCGGCTGGCGCTATTACGACCCGTTCTACGTGCACAACCACGTGTACGTGAACATCAACGTGAACCGCGATCGCGACTACATCTGGCAGCCACGTCATCGCTACGGCGGACGACCCGTGGTGCGCGGTAGCGAAGGGCGCGTCTACACGGCGGATCGCGCGCCGCGCCGCGGAGTGCTCGACTCCAACGCCGCGGCGGCCCGCTCGCGCGAGGGCTCGGTCTATCGCACGCAGCAAGGTGCGGCGCGCGTCCAGCAGGGTGCGGCCGGGGCGCGCACGACGGAAAGCGTTGCGCCGCGCCGCGGCGTGCCGAGCACGGCCTACCGCAGCCGCGCTGCGCAGACCACGGAGCGCGCGACGCAAGGGGCCGAGCGCGCGAGCCAGGCCGCGCGGGCGCGCGCCCCGAGCGCGAGCGGCAGCGTGCAGGCGCAGGGAAGGCAGCAGCCGGCGACGAGCCGGGGCACGTACCGCAGCGGCGGCGGCATGTCGCAGGCGCTCGAGCGCAGTCGCGTGATCGCGCCGGCGAGCCGCGAGAGCCGAACGGGTACGTCCGTGTCGCCGCGCGCCGTTCAGCCCTCGACGGGCATGCCGCGCGAGGCGACGCGCAGCGCTCCTCCTCCGCGCGCGTCGGAGTCCGCTCCGCGGGCCCCGAGCCACGGCGGCGGAGTCGGCGCACAACGCAGCGATTCAGGCGCGTCGCGCGGCAACTCGGGCGGGGGCAGCTACCGCGGTGGGTCCGGCAGCACGCGCGCCGCGCACCCGGCCGCGCGCAACTCGGCCGGCCGCTGACAGCGGCCGCCGCGAGCGGCCGAGCCATGCGTCAGCGGCCCGGCGGAAGGTTCGGCGTCAGAAGCTGACGCCGAGTTCCTCGGAAAGCGTCGAGCGCATCGGATCGGGCACTTGCAGATCGCCGTTCGTGCCGCCGCTCGGTGCGCCGGCTTCGATCCACCAGCGGATGATCTCGACTTGCCGCGCCGTCAGCGGCGTCTTGCCCTCGGCCGGCATGAACTCGTCGTCGCTCTCGGGCAGCGTGATGCGGCGCAGCAGCTCCGAGAGCTCCGTGTTGCCGGCGACGACGACGCGGCCGCTCTCGCCGCCGCGCATGACGCCGGCATAGGTCGTCAACACGAGGTCGCTTTCCTTCTTGTCCTCGTTGTGGCAGCTCGCGCAGCGCTCGACGAGCATCGGGCCCACGACGTCGGCAAAAGGATCCGCCGTCGACACGCTCGTGATCGTGCGCCGCGGCGCGAGGCCCGCCAGCGAGCGGAGCGGCTGCGGCGCGTACTCGACGAGGTACGTGGAGCCGTGCGTGAGGTTGCCGCCGTAGTGCCCCGTGATCGACACGAGCACGAGCAGCACGAGCGACGCGGGGAAGAACAGCGGCTTGTAGCTCGACGCGAACTTGCCCACGCGGAGCAGCGCGACGACGGTCGCAACTACCGCGACGACGGTGCCGTACAAGCGATGGAGCTCGCCCGAAGGGCCCGTGAAGCTGCCTTCGGCGAAGTGCATGAATCCGAGCAGCACCGTCACGAGCGCCGAGATCGCCGTTGCTATCCACAGATACGGCGACGCCGCCTCGAGATAGCGATAGCGCTCTCTGCGGCTCAGGTACTCGAGCACGAACAGCGCAACGATCATGCCGATCGGCAAGTGCAGGACCAGAACGTGGAAACGGCCCAAGAAATAAACGAAGTCCATGTCGAAGCTGCCCCTCCGCCCGATGTTGCGTGGCCGCCTACGATATCAGCTCCCCGCGCGGCTGGAAGAGCCGCGCCGGGCGCCGATCCCTTAAGACTTCACAGCGCGAACCACTCGTGGAGGCGCGCTTCGAGCTTGGGCGTTTCGCCGGCCGTGCAGCGCAACGCCACGTAGCCGTCGGGGCGAAGCAGCAATAGCCGGTCGTCGTCGCTCGCGCCGTAGCGTTCGGCGAGCGCCGCGCTCGGCGGCACCGTGCGCATCTCGAGCACCGGCGCGAACCGGTGCACGAGCCCTTTCAAATTCGCCTGTAGCGCCGCGCCTTGCTCTTCGCGCGCCGGCAGAGCGAGCAGCGTGCACGATGCGTGACGCGTCAAGTCGAACAGCGTGCGGCCGCGGCCGAGATCGACGTCGGGCGCGCGGTCGCCGGCAGCCGGCCCGCCTTCGGGCGGAGGCTCCGCGAGACCGCGATACGTGTACGAAACGCCCGAGCAGCGGCCGACGACGGCCGCGAGGAACTCTGAATCGCGAATCTTCTGCGCGCGCTCGGCGATGTCCTTGCCGTGCCCCATGAAGATCTCGTGCAGCGACGACGCGGCCGAGATCACCTGCTCCGCGATCGGCCGGCGCTCCGTCTCGTACGTGTCGAGCAGCGACGCATGCGCGTATTTCTTCACGACGAACGCGAGCTTCCAACCCAAGTTGTAGGCATCCTGCATGCAGCAGTTCATGCCCTGCCCGCCGGTCGTCGAATGGACGTGCGCCGAATCGCCGGCCAAGAACACGCGGCCCTTGCGGTACGTGTGCGCGAGCCGCACGGAGCTCTGCCATTTCGAGTGCCAGACGACGTCGCCGAGCGTGACGCCGTCGAAGTGCTTGTCGACGAGCCGCATGAAGCCTCGTTCCGGCGTCACGTTCGGCCCCGCCGCCTCGCCGCGGTCGCTGAGCAGGAGGCGATAGAACCCGCCCGGCAGCTTCACGATCATGATGAAGTGATCCGTGCCGGCGCAGTAGTGGATGTAGTCGTCGGAGTCGGGGAAGCCGTCCAAGAACGCATCGAGGTTCTGCAGCTGCGTTCCCTTGTAATCGCTCTCCTGCTGCTCGAAGCCTACCGCGCGGCGTACATGCGAATTCGGCCCATCGCACCCGACGAGGTAATGGCAGTGAACTTCCTCCTGCACGCCGCCGCTTTCGAGTATCGCCGAGACGCCCGTTTCGTCTTGCTTCACGTCGACGCAGGTCGTGCTCCAGTCCGGCGCGATCCCGTAGTGCGCGCTCGTGTACTCGCGTAAGTATTGCTCCGTCTCGTTTTGCCGGTGCACGAGGATGAAGTTGTAGCGCGAGTCGACGGTCGTGAAGTCGATGCCGGGCCGCACCTCGCTGCGCTTGCCCGCGCCATCGAGCAAGTGCAGCACGTAGCCCCGGTTGTGAATGCCGCGTTCGAGAAACCGCTCGACGAGCCGCCTGTCGATACGCTCGAACATTTCGAGCGTGCGTGCGTGGACCGTGATCGCCTTCGACGTGTCGCCCGGCTTGGGGAGGCGATCGACGGTGCGCACCTTGATGCCGCGGCGTGCGAGCTCGAGCGTCAGCATCGTGCCGGCCGCGCCCGCGCCTACGACGAGGACCGGAACGTGACTCTTCTTCATTGCCTCCTCCGCGGCCGAGTATAGCGGCGCGATCGACCGCCGCCGAAGCCAAGGGCAAACTGCGCGCATGAATCTCGCCGACCTCGAGCTCGAAACACCGCGCCTCCTGCTGCGGCCGACGCGACGCGAGGACTTCGAGCCATGGGCCGCCTTCATGGCCGACCCCGAGACCGCACGCTTCGTCGGCGGCGTGCAACCGCGCTCCGTGGCCTGGCGCGGCTTTCTGACGATGGCCGGGGCTTGGGCGATTCAGGGCTTCGCGATGTTCTCCGTCATCGAGAAACCATCGGGGCGCTGGGTCGGCCGCATCGGCCCCTGGCAACCCGAGGGCTGGCCCGGCACCGAGGTCGGCTGGGGAATCGTGCGCGACCGCTGGGGGCGGGGCTACGCGACCGAGGCCGCGGCGACCACGATGGACTGGGCGTTCGACGTGCTCGGTTGGACGGAAATCATCCACACGATCGACGTCGACAACGTCGCGTCGCAAGCGGTGGCGCGCAAGCTCGGCGCGCGTAATCGCGGCCGCGGGCGGCTACCCGAGCCCTACGAAGATCTCGTCGTCGACATCTGGGGCCAGACCAAAGAGGAATGGCTCGCCCGGCGTCGGTCTGACCGCTGAGCGGACGCCGCCGCCGGCGCTCACACGAGCCCGTCCATTGCGCTGAACGGCGTGGCGTCGATGCGCCTGACGCAACGGCCGACGACGGGCTCGCGCGATGATCCGCAGCAAGCGCAGGCCGAGGCTCGCGATCAAAGCGACTCCGGGAAACGGGGGAACACGCGGCGCGCGTTGCCTTCGAAGATCTTCGCGCGATCGTCGGCGGTGAGCTTTTTGCTGCCGTCGATGTAGCGCTTCGTGTCGTCGAAGTAGTGCCCCGTCTCGGGGTCGATGCCGCGCACGGCGCCGACCATCTCCGACGCGAACAGGATGTTGTCGATCGGAATCACGTCGAGCAGCAAGTCGATGCCGGGCTGATGGTACACGCACGTGTCGAAGAACACGTTGTTCAGCACGGATTCCGTGAGCGGCGGCCGCTTCAGCATGTCGGCGAGCCCGCGGAACCGCCCCCAGTGATACGGCACGGCGCCGCCGCCGTGCGGGATGATGAGCTTCAGGTCCGGGAAGTCCTTGAAGAGGTCCGACGTCATCATCTGCATGAACGCGACCGTGTCGGCCGCGAGGTAGTACGAGCCCGTCGTCTGGAAGTACGGCGTGTTGCAGGCCTCGCTGACGTGAATCATCGCCGGCACTTCGAGCTCGCACATCTTCTCGTAGAGCGGATACCAGTACCGGTCGGCAAGGCTCGGGCCGTTGAAGTAGCCGCCGCTCGTGTCGGGATTCAAGTTGCACCCGACGAAGCCGAGCTGCTCGACGCAGCGCACGAGCTCGCGCACGGACGAGTCGATCGGCGCTCCCGGCGACTGCGGCAGCTGCGCGACGCCGACGAAGTTCTTCGGATAGAGCTTCGTGAGGCGGTAGATCAAGTCGTTGCAGTGCTCGGTCCACGCCTGGCTCGTCGACGCGTTGCCGATGTGATGCCCCATCCAGCTCGCGCGCGGGCTGAAGATCGTGACGTCCGTGCCGCGCTCGCGCTGCAGCTTGAGCTGCGCGCCCTCGACGCTCTCGCGCAGCTGATCGTCGCTGATGGCAAGCGTGCCCTTCTCCGCCCGGTGCTGCGGATTCTTCTTGAGCTCCGCCTTCTGCTGCTCGCGATAGTCGCCGAGCGCTTTCGGCGCCGTCGTGTAATGGCCGTGGCAATCGATGATCATGGCGATTCGCTGCTAGAAGAGGGTTGTTCGAAGAGCATCACTCGAAGAGATCGTCGACGACGTACGAAGCGACGGCGCGAATCTGCTCCGGCGTCAGCGCGCCCGCGAAGGCCGGCATGTTGCCGCGCCCGTCGCTTACCGTGGCGACGACGAGCGCGAGGTCTTTGACTTGGTCGAGCGGCGCGCCGCCGCCGTGCCCGCCCAAGCCGTCCTCGCCGTGGCAGACGACGCAAGCCTGCGTGAAGACCTCGGCGCCCAGCGCGGCGAGCGCCGCAGGGCCTGCGCTCGCAGCCGCGGGCGTCGCGGCAGCGGCCGTTGCAGCGTTCGCCGGCGGCTCTGCCGGCGGCACCGCCGTCGTCAGCCGCTCGCTGTCGCGCTCGGCCGCGGGCGGCAGCGTGCCGTCGAGACCGAACAGCCAGACGCTGTCGCCCTTCGCCGTGCCGACGAGCGCGTTGCCCGCGGACAGCGCGACGACGTACTGCTTGCCGTCGTGCTCGAACGTGCTCGCCGGCGCATTCATGCCCGCGCCCGTCTGAAATTCCCAGAGCTTCCGTCCCGTGTCGGAGTCGAGCGCCGTGAGCCGGCCGTCGTTGCGGCCGACGAACACGAGGCCGCCGCCCGTCGCGAGCGAGCCGCTGTAGCACTGATCGGGCCAGCGATAGCGCCAGGCGATCTTGTTCGTCGTGACGTCCAGGGCCGCGAATATGCCGGTGCGCGGCAGCGGCGCGAAGCCGACTACGCCGCCCAAATATTCTTCGCCGTCCGGTGGAACCTCGTAATCGCGGTCGCCGCCGACGTAGTTGCCGACGACGTCCGACGCGCAGACGAACAGCAGGCGCCGCTCCGGATCGTACGAGCTCGGCGGCCAATTGGCGCCGCCGTACAAGCTCGGGCTCACGATCGTGCCTTCGCTGCCAAAGTATGGCGTGAAGATGCGGCCTTGATTCACGAGCGTGAAGCCCTCCGGCGCGATCTCGACGTGCTGCGGCACGATCGCGTCGCCGATCGGGTACGGCTGCGTCGCGGCCGTCGCTTGCCGAGGCTCTTGCGGCACCGGCCGCTCGTCGATGCCGATCAGCGGCTCGCCGGTCTCGCGATCCAGGACGTACGCCCACCCGGTCTTGCCGACTTGCACGAGCCCGCTCCGCATGCGGCCGTCGATCGCAGCATCGAACAGCACGACGGGATTCGGCGCGTCGTAGTCCCAAATGTCGTGATGAACTTGTTGGAAGTGCCAACGGTAGCGACCCGTTCGCGCCTCGATCGCGACGATCGACGCCGCGAACAAGTTGTCGCCGGCGCGCACGGCGCCGTTGAAGTCGGGCCCCGGATTCCCCGTGGAGAAATAGATGAGGCCGAGGTCGGCGTCGACGGCCGGCGTCTGCCATACCGTCGCGCCGCCGTGCATCCAGACTTCGTTGTCTTGCGGCCACGTGTCGTGGCCGAGCTCGCCGGGTCCGGGGATCGTGTAGAACGTCCAAACGAGCCTGCCGTCGTCGGCGTCGTACGCCTTCACGCGCCCGCGCACGCCGATCTCGGCGCCGGAGAAACCCGTGATGACCAGGCCGTCGTAATAGAGCGGCGCGCTCGTGATCGAGAACCCTTCCTGCCACCGTTCTGCTTGAATCGACCACACCTCGGCTCCCGTGCGCCGATCGAGCGCGACGATCCTGCCGTCGAGAAGGCCCGCGAAGATCTTGCCTTCACCGATGCCAATGCCGCGGCTCGTCCAGCCGCAGCAGATCGACGTGATGCCGGGATCCAAGTTCGCGCGCCATTGCCAAAGCACGTCGCCCGTCTCGACGGAGAGCGCGAAGACGTCGTCGGCGCCCGTGATCACGTAGATCACGCCGTCGTGCACGATCGGCTGCGCCTCGCCCGAATACTGCGGACCGAGACCGGAGCCGTTGAGGCGCGTACGCCACACGCCTTTCAGCTCGCCGACGTTTGCGCGGTCGATGCGCGCAAGCGGCGAATAGCGCTGATTCCAGAGGTTGCCGCCGTTCGTGCGCCAACCGTCGCGCGCGGCCGTCGTCAACGCTCGCGGCGAAAACGCAACGTCGCGCTGCGCGAACGCCGGAGCGGCGAGCGATGCCCCGGCGGCGATGGCCGCGAGCGCGGCCGCTCCTCTGCAGCGCGTAAGACTCCGTGGTCTCGGCAACATCTTCTCGTGATCGATCACTACTCGCTTTCCCCCGCCGGGCGTGACGGCAGTATACCTTTCGGCTTGACACTGGCCGCACGTTCCGACTAGAAAGACGACGATCGAGCAAAACAACAACAAGCGCTCCATCTCGAAGCGCTCGATCTCGGGGGGATACTGGTGCTAACGACGACTCGCGCCGCGGCACCTCCGCGCACTGAACGGTTCGAGCTTGGCCGCTGAGCCCGCAACCGTCGCGGTTCGGCACGCTCCGGGCCCGCGCGGCTGGCCTTACGTCGGCTGTCTGAACGGGCTGCTGCGCAACCCGATGAAATTCTGGAGCGGCATCGCGAACCGCTACGGCGGCATCGCGCGCGTGCCGCTGATGAAGGGCCACGTCGCCTACCTCGTTTCCGATCCGGATCTGCTCTACGAGTTGCTCGTCACGAACCGGCAGAACTACCGCAAGAACATCCGCTATCGCGCGGCCGTCGAGCTGTTCGGCCACGGCCTGCTGCTCAACGAAGGCGACGCGTGGAAGCGGCAGCGCCTCCTGAGTCAGCCGGCGTTCAAGGCCGATTACGTCGCGGCACAAGTGCCGTGGATGGCCGAGATCACGGCGCAAGTGCTCACGAGCTGGCAGCCGTACGCGGCGGAGCGGCGCGCTTGCGACGTCGACGCGGAATTCCTACGGCTTGCGCAGCTCTTGGCCGGCTATTACCTGATGGGCCCCGGGTTCGAGCGCATCGCCGAGCGGTTTTGCCGCGCGGCAGTCTCGGTGAAGGAAAATTGGCCTCGCCCGCCGCGCAATGTGGCGCAGCTGATGCGGCGGCGCGGCGACGGCTGGAGCGACGGGCTCGCCCGCGCCGTGAGCGCGATCGACGCGTGCCTCTACGAGTACCTCGAGGCCGAGCGGCGCACCGACTTCGCGGCAGCCGGCCTCGTGAAGATGCTCGTCGACGGCAGCCGCGCGCAGGGCGACGAGTTCGACGACCGCTCGTTGCGCGATCAGCTGCTCACGGTCTTCTTCGCCGGCCACGAGACGACGGCCACGTCGCTGTCGTGGCTGCACTACTTGCTCGACGAGCATCCCGAGGCGCGCGCGCAGCTGCGCGCCGAGGTCGACCGCGTGCTCGGGCGAAGGCTCCCGACGGGCGCGGATCTCGACGCGCTGACGTACACGGAGCAAGTCGTCAACGAGACCCTGCGCCTCTACTCGCCGATCCACTCCATCTCGCGTGTGGCGCTCGCCGACGACACGCTCGGCGGGTATCACGTTCCGGCCGGGTCGACGATCTACGTGTCGCTCCATGCCACGCATCGCTTGGCGAGGCTCTGGCCGCTGCCGGACCGCTTCGATCCGGAACGCTTCACGCCGGAGAACATCGCGCAGCGGCCGCGCTTCGCCTTCATTCCGTTTGCGGCCGGACATCGCAACTGCATAGGCGGCAGCACGGCCATGGCCGAGCTGAAGCTCGCCGCCGCCATGGTCGCGCAGCGCTACGAGCTCACATTGGCGCCAGGACAGCGCGTCGAGGGCGCCGCCGGCACGACGATGCACCCCCGCTATGGCATGACGATGCACATCCGGGCAATCTAGGTGGCGAAATGGCAGAGCCCAAACCTTCGGCGACGTTGAAGCACCGCGAATATTACGATCGCGCCGCCGATGCCGTCCCCGAGTTCACGGTGCTGAACTACGGCTTCAGCAGCGATCCCGAGAACACCGTCATCGGCGCAGACGAGCCCGAGTTCTATTGCTTGCGGCTCTACGAGCACACCGTCCGCGACACGCCGCTCTCGGGGAAGGACGTGCTCGAGGTGAGCTGCGGGCGCGGCGGCGGAGCGAGCTTCGTGAGCCGCACTTTCGCGCCGCGCCGCTACGTCGGGCTCGACTTGAGCGCGGAGAACATCCGGCTCGCGCGCGAACGCGCCGCGCGCGACGGCCTGACGTTCGCCACGGGCAACGCGGAGCAGCTCGACTGGCCCGACGCATCGTTCGACGTCGTCATCAACATCGAGGCGTCGCATCTCTACGACGATCGCGGCAGGTTCTTCGCTGAGGCCGCGCGCGTGCTCAAGCCCGGCGGCCACTTCTGCTACACCGACGGCTGCTGGGCCGACGACGATTGCACGGAGGACCTGCTCGACGCGGGTTTCGAGCTGCTCGAGCGGCTCGAGATCACGAGCAACGTGCTGCACGCGCTGCGCAAGGACAGCGCGCGCCGCGCGGCGTTGTTCGACGCGATGAAGAACCGCGATCTGCGCGAGGAATACAAGCACTGGGGCGGCGTCGTCGGTTACCGCGCGTACAACCGCTTCGCGGCCGGTCAGACGCGCTACTACTCGCACCGGCTGCGCAAGCCGGCCTGAAGCTCGCCGCGCCGCGTCAATCGGCCCGAAGCACGCGGGCGAATGCCGCGTCCGTTTCCCGTGTCGCGGGCACCGCGATGCCGAACGTCTGCTCGAGCAGAGCGCGCAGCTCCGCCGGATCGGCGATGCGCCGCTGCTCGCTGGCTCCTTCGATTCGGTGAATGCTGAAGTTGCCGTTGCCGAGCGCGAATCGGCGATCGGGCGCCACGCGGGCCGCAATGAGCCGGCTATGGAACGGCGAGTCGGCGTGGCTCATGACGTAGTGGTTCAGAACGTCGATGTCGATGTCCTCTTGGTGCTGCAGGTCGAAGCGGTAGAGCCGCTTCCAATCGCCGCGGATGTGCGCCTCGACCGCGAGCTCGCCGCCTACGCGCACGACGCGAAACGTCTCGTGCGGCGTAGGCTGCTCGACGTCGGGCTCGAGCTCGAGCGCTGCCGTCGCCGTGAGCCCGCCGAATCCGACGTCGCAGATATACCGGCGCTCGCCGTCCGTCACGAGCAACACCATGTGCGATCTCGGGCGCGGCTCGCTCGCGGGGCGCTCCCAGACGACTCGCGCCGCGAGCGCGGCGACTTCGAAGCCCAACCGGCCGAGCACGTGCTTGAACAACAGATTCTGCTCGAAGCAGTAGCCGCCGCGCCGGCTCCGCACGAGCTTGCGCTCGAGCGACTCGAGATCGAGCCGCACCGGCGTGCCCGAAAGCGTATCGAGGTTCTCGAATGGAATCGCGAGCGGGTGCAGCCGCTGCAGCTCGCGCAGCGTCTCGACGCTCGCGTCGCGCGGCCCCGCATAGCCGATGCGCTCAAAATACGAATCGAGATCGAGCATTTATCGAACCGTTGGCACGTCGTTGCTGACTATACTTCAGCGCCATGGCGGAGTCGGATTATCGCTATTGCCCGCACTGCCGCGCCGAGCTCGGCCCATCCGAGCGCGGCGGGCAGACTCGCCTCGCGTGCCCGCAATGCGATTTCGTGCACTGGCGCAACCCGGTGCCCGTCGTCGCGGCCGTCGCCGAGCGAGCCGGGCGCGTCATTCTCGTGCACAGCTTGGGGCGCCCGCCGCACTGGTACGGCCTCGTCGCGGGCTTCCTCGAGCGCGGCGAGCATCCCGAGGCCGCGGTCTTGCGCGAGGTCGAGGAGGAGCTCGGCCTACCGGGCCGCCTCGCAGCCACGATCGGCATCTATCCGTTCGAGCGCCTGAATCAGGTGATCTTCGCGTACCACGTGCAAGTCGCCGACGGGCCGATCAAGCTTGCCGCCGACGAGCTCGACGGCTACAAGGAAGTGCCGCTCGAAAAGCTGAAGCCCTGGCGGCAAGGCACCGGGCCCGCGCTACGCGACTGGCTCGTCGCGCGCGGCTTCGATCCTCCCGTCGTCGACTTCGGCACGCCGCTCGACCCGTAGCGCCACGTGCTTTCGTCGACGCGGGCGGCGAGATCGGCGAGCCGCCGAGCGCGGTATATAGATGTGTCCCGCCGTTCGGCGCCCGAAGGCCGGGCGGCCGCGGCAAGCGCGACCGGTACGCACCCGTGCTTGCCGAGCGTTGCATGTCGTTCCTCCGCTTCGTTTGGGTGCAACGGCCGATTGCAACTTTTGGAATCCGTCCTCCTTGGCGTCCTCGGCCGTGCACGGCGCCGCCGTTGCGCTAATGGCACATCGCTTGCATCGGCAGCGCGGGGTACTCAAGAGACGTCGATATGTTCGCCTCGAGCTTGGAACGCGTGCGGCGTAGAGTCCAGCGTCTGCGCTATGAACAGCGCTGCGCGCGTCAGCCGAACCTATTGACGCGGCATCCGGGGACGATCGTGACGACGCTCTACGACGTCGAAGGGGACTGGGCGCGCCCCGGGATGAATCGCACCGAAGCCGACACGGTTGCCCGAATTCTCGAGATCGAGCAGCGCTGTTCGATTCGCTCGACGTACAACGTCGTCGCGGGCTTTGCGGCATGGGCGCCCGACGTCGTCGAAGCCATCCGCGGCGCCGGCAACGAGATCGCGAGTCACTCGTACGACCATTCGATTCTGACGCGCTTGCGGCGCGCGGAGATCGCGGAGAACGTCCGCAAGGCAAAGCGCGCGTTCGCGAGACTGGGGATCGACGTCGCCGGCCATCGCAGCCCGCAATCGGCGTGGGACGAGCGCGTGCTCGACGCGCTCGTCGACGAGGGCTACGCATGGAGCGCAGAGGACGGGGCCGAGCCGTACCCGTACCGCATCCGCACGGGCCGCAAGGAGCTCTGGCGCTTCGCGGTCGCGATCGACGACTGGGCATACGAGGCGGAGCGGCTCACGCCCGCCGCGATGGTCGAGCGCTGGCAGCGCACAGTGCGCGCCGCGCGCGGGCGCGCCAAGCACGTCGCGATCGGCTTTCACGCGTGGGTCGAGGCCGGACGAGGTCGACTCGCCGCGCTCGAGGACTTTTTCCATTGGCTCGCCGCCCAGAAGGACGTGACCGTCCTCCCCTTCGGCGACGTGCTCGAGCGCACAGCGCACCCGGCGGCCTCCGCCATGAAGGCGGCGGATGGCTAGCGCGAGAGAGACCGTCGCCCGCTCGACGCCGAAGCTCGAGCCCGTGGCGCGGCGCGTGCCGCGCGTCGATTTTCTCGGCATCGGCGCGCAGAAGGCCGGCACGAGCTGGCTGCACCGGATGCTCGGCGCTCATCCGCAGATCTTCATGGCGCAAGCCGAGGACAAAGACCTCAAGTTCTTCAGCGCCCATTACGACTACGGCTACGCGTGGTACGAGCGACACTTCGCCGACGACGGCGGCGCGGCGCGGCGCGGCGAGTTCTCGACGAGCTATTTCTACTCGCAGGAAGCGCCGGCCCGCGTGCGCCGTTACAACCCCGACGTGCGCCTCGTCCTATCGCTGCGCGACCCGGTCGACCGCCTCGTTTCGCACCACCGCCACGAGATCAGAACGGGGCGCCTCGGCGCGGGCGTGCCGCTCGAGGTTGGGCTCGCGAGCAATCCGAGCTACGTGGAGCAGTCGATGTACTTCACGCAGCTCGCGCGTTGGCTCGAGCACTTTCCCCTCGCGAGCTTTCACATCGTGATTTTCGAGGAGCTGTTCCGAGACCCCGCGCGCGCCCTGCGCGATCTCTACGAGTTCGTGGGCGTGTCGCCCTCGTTCGTGCCGAGCTCGATGCACGAGAAGGTCAACGAGGGCCGCGTTCCGCGCAGCCGCCTCGTCGACAAAGGTGTGCAGCTTTCGACGGCGGCGCTGCGCGCCGTGGGAGCCGGCCGGCTCGTGGAGTCGCTGAAGAAGACCGGCCTCGAGAAGAAGGTCAAAGCCGCCAATTCGCGCGCCGGCGGCGCGCTCGATCCCCGGCTCGCCGCTCGGCTGCACGAGGCGTTCGCCGCGGAGAACGAGAAGCTCGCCAACCTGCTGGAGCGAGACCTGTCCATCTGGAATCGCACCTCGACCTCGTGACGCGTCCCGTGCCCGCACCGATGCGAATGTTGTTCATCCCGGCCGAGCGCTATCCGACGGACCGCGTCAGGATCAACGTGCTGTTCGGCCACGAGATGCTCTCGCGCGGCCACACGATCGACCTCGTCATGCAGGCCGAAGGCCCAAGGACGCCGGCGGGACCGCAGAGCTGGCACGGCAGCACCGTGTTCGTCGGCCCGGCGGTCGCGCCGGAAACGCTGGGGCGCCGGCTGCGCCGGGAATGGCAAGGGCTCGTGCACGACGTCCGCCACCTGTTCCGCGCTCGCGGCGGTGCCTACGACGCGATCATGATCAGCGACAAGTTCGTGACGGGCGCGATCGCCGCGTTGCTCGTCCGGAAGACCGCGTGCATCTTCTGGCTCACGTTCCCGCACCCGGAGTCCGACGTCGACAAGGCCCGCCGCCGAATCACGCGCTATCCGAAGCTCACGCACCTGCGTGGCACCGTGACCGCTTGGCTGCTCTACAAGCTCATACTGCCGCGCGCAGATCACGTGTTCGTGCAATCGGACCGCATGAAAAGCGCGGTCTGCGCGCACGGCGTCGATGCCGACAAGGTGTCGCCGATCCTGACGGGGTTCGACTTGACCGGCATCAGCCCCGTGCGCCACGAGGCGCGCGAAGCGCCTTCCGGCGCGATCACCGTCGGCTACCTCGGAACGCTCGACCCGATGCGGCGGCTCGAAGTGCTCGTCGACATGCTCGCGGAGCTGCGCCGCGACGGCGTCGGCGCGCGCCTGCTGCTCGTCGGCGACTCGGACAATCCGCGCGGCCGCGAAACGATCGAGCGGCGCGCCGGCGAGCTAGGCGTGACTTCGCACGTCGAGATCACGGGCTTCTTACCCCAGCGCGAGGCGCTCGCGCGCATCGGGCGGGCGGACGTCTGCATCTCGCCGATCTACCGCTCGCCGCTGCTCGACGTCGGCTCGCCGACGAAGATGATCGAATACATGGCGCTGGGACTGCCCGTCGTCGCCAACGATCACCCCGAGCAGCGCGCGATTCTGCACGAGGCGCGCGCCGGCATTTGCGTGCCGTGGGCGCCGCGCCACTTCGCGCGTGCCGTTCGCTGGCTCATGAGCCGCAGCGCCGTCGAGCGAGCGGCGATGGGCGCGCGCGGACGGGCTTGGGTCGAAAACAATCGGACGTACGCGCGAATCGCCGACGAGGTCGAGCGCACTTGCCTCGACGTCATCGCGCGGCGGCTCGCGAATCCGAGCGGCCGCGCGGCTCTCGGCGTGCTCGCAGCGCGCCCAAGGACCGCCATCGGAAGGACCGAGGACTCGCGCATTCCCTGACGGTTGGCCCGCCGAATCGGCGTGCGAAACGTCGAGGGCTAACGGTCGTCTTCGTCCGTGAACGTGAAATCGCGAAACTGCGACGATCCGTCCTCGGTTTGAATCACGGCGTTGTTCTGGTTCTCGGCGCAGTCCCAGTAGTGAATGCGCAAGAGCTTGTCGTCGTTCGTGAGCTTCACGTACGTGTGCTTCGAGTACCACGGCTCGAGGAGCGCGGGCGGATCGTAGACCCAGATATGCGCAACGAGCGTTTTGTCGTCGACCTTTTCCCATATCTCGACGGTCTCGACCTGCTCCGTGTACTCGGGTTGCGTGCGCTGATACTGACCCGACTTGAGCGAGTTCGTATGGATCACGAGCTTGCCGCCGTCCCAAAAGCCGATCGAGTCGCCGTTCCAAAGCGGATAGCGATCGGCTTCGGGAAGATGGTCGCGGCCGTCGGTGTATATGCGCCGAATGTCGTTGACCATCTCGTTGATGAGCCACGTTTGATCCGGCGTGACGACGAACTCCCGTAAGAACGGCTCCGTCATCCAGCGCGGATGGCCCGGCGGCGCGCAATTGCTCAAGTTGTCGAACTCGATGCCTTTCTCGATGTTGTCGAGCTTCGTGACGAGGCGCCGCTCGTACTCCGGCGTGAGCTTCGCCGTCGGCATGCGGTTGCGTCCTTGGTCCTGATCCCAGTTGAACAGCACGCCGCTGCGCGAGTAGATGCCGGTCCAGTCGGGCAAACGCGCCGGATCGAGCCGCTGCCCGCCTCCGGCTTCCGCTTCGAACGCTTTATAGAGGTCCCACGCCGTGCGATGCTTCTTCCCAAGCTCGATCAGCGCGGACTTCTCGGCCGGCAGCTCGATCGCAGCGAAGCCCGCGGCCGATGCAAACATGCCGAGCGCCGCGACGGCGGCCCGAGGCAGCAGCCGCGCGCACGAGAAAGAACGGCGAACGTTGGCAGACATGATTTCCTCTCCGCGCGATTTACGCGTGAGCACACGCTAAACCGGGCCCGGGTGGCATGCAACCGGTCCTGATCGGCATCCTGGCCTATCTCGCCGTCCAGTTCGCGATCGGCGTGCTCGTGTCGCGCAGGATCGCGAGCGAAAGCGACTATCTCCTCGCCGGCCGCCGCCTCGGCGTAGCGCTCGCGGCGTTCTCGATCTTCGCCACGTGGTTCGGCGCGGAGACCGTCGTCGGCGCAGCGGGGGCGATCTACTCGGACGGCCTTTCCGGCGGCTCCGCCGATCCGTTCGGCTACGGTCTCTGCTTGCTCGTGCTCGGGATCGTCGTGGCGGCGCCGCTCTGGCGGCGCCGGTACACGACGTTCGGCGATCTGTTCCGCGAGCGCTACTCCCCCGGCGTGGAGCGGCTCGCCGTGCTGCTCATGGTGCCGACCTCCGTGCTCTGGGCCGCCGCGCAAATTCGCGCGTTCGGCCAGGTCGTGAGCGCGTCGTCCGACCTCACGCTGTCCGTCGCGATCACGGCAGCCGCCGTGTTCGTCATCGGCTACACGGTCGCGGGCGGCTTGCTCGCCGACGTGATCACGGACTTCGTGCAGAGCATCGGCGTCGTCGTCGGCCTCGTGATCCTGTTCGTCGCGGTCTCCGCTGCGCACGGAGGTGCGGCGGACCTCGTGGCATCGATCGACGCGGAGCGGCTCGCGCCGTTCTCGACGGCCGGCGCGACTCCGCTCGAGATCGTCGAAGCTTGGGCCGTCCCGGTCTGCGGCTCGCTGCTCGCCGTCGAGCTCCTCTCGCGCATCTTGGGATGCAGGAGCGCCGCGACGGCGCGCAACGCGACGCTGCTCGGCGCGGGGCTCTATCTCACGCTGGGGTTGATTCCCGTGGCGATCGGGCTTGCGGGGCCCGAGCTCATGCCGGGTCTGGAGGAGCCCGAGCAGCTCGTCGCACTGCTCGCGCAGGAGCATTTGTCGACGTTGCTCTACGTGCTCTTTGCCGGCGCGTTGATTTCGGCGATCTTGTCGACCGTCGACAGCTGCTTGCTCGCGGCCGCGTCGCTCGTGTCGCACAACCTCGTCGTGCCGCTGAAACCGACGCTCACCGAACGGCAGAAAGTCGCGGCGGCGCGCGTCGGCGTCGCCGCGTTCGGCATCGCAGCCTACGCGATCGCGCTCTACTCCGAGGGGATCTACGAGCTCGTCGCGACGGCGTCCGCGTTCGGCAGCGCCGGCATTTTCGTAGTCGGGATGTTCGGCCTCTTCAGCCGCGTCGGCGGCGCGGCGAGCGCGTACGCGGCGCTCGTCGCGGGCGTCGCGGTTTGGGCCGCGGGCGAATACTGGCTCGAGTGGCACACGCCGTACATCACGGCCGTCGCGGCCGCGCTCGGGGCCTACCTCCTCGCGGCGCCGCTCGCGCGGCGGCAATTCCTGACCGAGCGATTACCTTTGAGCTAAGATGCCGGCACGCACGAATTCTCGAGGGAACTACGCATGACCCGTGCCGCCGGCCTGCTCGCCTTCCTCGGCGCCGTCACCTTGCCCGTGGCCGCGCCGTCCGTCGCGCAACAGCCGATCGAGCGCTTGACGCCCGTCACCGACGAGATGCTCGCGAACCCGCCGCCCGCCGACTGGCCGATGTGGCGGCGCACGCTGAACAACTGGGGCTACAGCCCGCTCGACGAGATCGACCGGCGCAACGTCTCGCAGCTCAAGCTCGTTTGGACGCGCCCGTTGGGCGACGGCGGTTACCAGGAAGGCACGCCGCTCGTCCACGACGGTATCCTGTACTTCCCGAACCCGAACGACGTGACGCAGGCGCTGAACGCGGCCACGGGCGACTTGATCTGGGAATACCGCCGCCGAGTGCCCGAGGACGTCGGGCAGTACTTCCCGGCGGCGGAGACGAATCGCAATCTCGCGATCTACGACAACCTGATCCTCGACAACGGCGCCGACGGTTACGCCTATGCGCTCGACGCGCGCACGGGCGACCTCGTTTGGGAAACGCACATCCTCGACTACCGGACGGGCGCCAAGAACAGCTCCGGGCCGATCATCGCGAACGGCAAGGTCATCTCGGGGCGAAGCTGCGAGCCGGAAGGCGGCCCCGAGGCGTGCGTCATCACGGCTTTCGACGCGAAGACCGGCCGCGAGCTCTGGCGCACGCGCACGATCCCGAAGCCCGGCGAGCCCGGCGACGAGAGCTGGGGCGACGTCCCGTACGAGAAGCGCTGGCACGTGGGCATGTGGATGGTCCCGAGCTTCGATCCGGAGTCGAACCGCATCTATGTCGGCACGTCCGTGACGGCGCCGGCGCCGAAGTACATGCTGGGCGGCAATCGGGAGCAGCATCTCTACCACAACTCCACGCTCGCGCTCGACGCCGACACCGGCGAGATCGTCTGGTACTTCCAGCACGTCGTCGATCACTGGGATCTCGATCATCCGTTCGAGCGGCTGCTCGTCGAGACGGCCGTGGCACCGGACCCCGCTTCGGTGCGGTGGATCAACCCGCGCGTGCGGAGCGGCGAGACACGCAAGGTCATCACGGGCATTCCGGGCAAGACGGGCATCGTCTACACGCTCGATGCCGAGACCGGCGACTTCCTCTGGGCGCGCGAGACGACGATGCAGAACGTGATCTCGGACTTGAACGTCGAGTCGGGCGCGGCCACCGTGAATCCGGACAAGATTTTCACCGGTCCGGGACAGGAGAAGCTGATTTGCCCGAGCACGTCGGGCGGCAAGAACTATCCGGCCGGCACCTACAGCCCATTGACGCGCGCGATGTTCTATCCGCTCAACAACACGTGCATGTCCGCGACGTCGGCGAACGAGATCGTCGACACCGACGTCACGTACGCGCTGCGCAACCGCGTGCAGATCACGCCCGGCACGGAGAACGTCGGCGTCATCGAGGCGATCTCCGTCGAGACCGGCAAGACGCTCTGGAAGCGCGAGCAGCGCGCAGGCCAGCTGTCGCTGATGTCGACGGCCGGCGGACTTCTGTTCGGCGGCGACGTGAACGGACGCTTCCGCGCCTACGATCAGCGCTCGGGCGAGGTGCTCTGGGAAGTGAACCTGGGCGCGCCCGTCAACGGCTATCCGGCCACGTTCGCCGTCGACGGCAAGCAGTACGTCGCCGTCAGCACGGGAGGCTCGGGCCTCGCGCTCGGCTTCATCAGCCTGACGCCCGACATCCGGCCAGCGCTCCGCAACCAATTGTTCGTCTTCGCGCTACCATGATTTGAACGAGCCGCCGCCACGCGCGCCGTGGCGGCGTCGCCAACGAAGCCGCGGGCAACAGCGGCCACTCCCCGGGGGGGACCATCGATGACAGCGACTGCACCGTCCGAAGCTTCGCGCAACGGCATCTTGACGACGATCGGGGCCACGGTCGGGCTCGCTCTCGGACCGAGCGTGATCGCGAACCTGACCGTGACGGCGTACATCCCGCCGATCGAGCAGGAGATGGGTTGGGCGCGCTCCGACGTCTCGTTCGCCTTCTCGCTCGTCGCCTACATGATCGTCGTGATGTCGCCGCTGCAAGGGTTCCTCGTCGACCGCTACGGCCCGCGGCGCGTGGTCCTCACGTCGATTCCGTTGTTCGCGTTGAGCCTGGCCGCGATCTACTTCACGCCGGCGAACATTTACGTCTACTACTTCCTCTGGGCGTTGGTGCCGATCGCGGGTCTCGGCCTCTGGCCGCTCGGCTACTTGCAGGCCGTCACGCCGTGGTTCGATCGCAAGCTCGGGCTTTCGCTCGGCTGCGCGAACGCCGGCATCGGCGTCGGCAGCACGTTCCTGCCGATGCTCGTGCTCGGGCCGATCATCGCGGCGTACGGTTGGCGCGAAGCCGTGCTCGCCGTCGCGGCGCTCGTGCTGTTCGTGAGCTGGCCCGTCGTCGCGTACTGTCTGCGCGAGCCGTCGCCGGCCGACATCGTGGCGCGCAAATTGACGTCCGCGGCGCGGTCGTTCGGCCTTTCGTTCCGCGAAGCGGCGCGCGAGCCGACGTTCTGGATCATGAACCTCGGGTTCTTCCTGCTCGGCGTGACGGCGACGAGCCTCGTCACGCAGCAGGTTCCGCTGCTGCGCGACGCAGGTTGGACGCCCGAGGAGACGACGCGGCTGCAAACGATATTCGGCTTCGGTCTCTTGTTCGCGCGCGTGCTCGTCGGCTTCATCATCGACCACATCTTCGCGCCGCGCGTGCTGACGACGGTGTCGATCGGCGGCGCCATCGCCTGCGTCCTCTATGCCTTGTACCCGGAATTCGGCTACGTGAGCGCGCTCCTGATCGGCTTCCTGCTCGGCGCCGAGTTCGACGTGCTGGCGTTCCTCATCAAGCGCTACTACGGCAATGCCGCCTACGGCCGCGTCTACGGCGTGATCTTCGGCGTGTTCTATCTCGGTTCGGCCGTCGGCATCTGGGGACTGCCGAAGCTGCGCGAGCTGTCCGCGGACCTCTCCTACGACAACGGCCTCTACGCGGCCGCGGTGATTCTGGCCGCGTCGGCGATCTTGATGGCGTTCATGCCGAAGTACCGCTACGCGGCGGGCCACTCGGCCGATCAAACGGCGCCGGCGCCCGCCGCGCAGCAGGCCTGATCGGATAGGGGTTTCGTTCATGCGCGATCTCTCGCCGAACACCGCGACTTTGTGCGCCGCCCTTGCCGCGGCGATTGCCTCGTGCTCCGCCGGCGCGCAAGAGCTCGCGTTGCGGCCCGTCACCGACGCGATGCTGCAGAACCCCGAGCCCGGCGAGTGGCTGTCGTGGCGCCGGACGCTGAATCACTGGGCGTACAGCCCCCTCACGCAGATCGACAAGCGCAACGTGAGAGAGCTCAGGCTCGTTTGGACGCGGCCGCTCGCGCAAGGCGTGCAGGAAGGCACGCCGCTCGTGCACGACGGCGTGATGTTCTTCCCGAACCCGAACGACATCACGCAGGCGATCGACGCGGCGACGGGGGACCTGATTTGGGAGTACCGCCGGCCCGTGCAAGAGGACAACGCCGAGTACATCCCCTTCCCGTCGCTGAACCGCAACCTCGCGATCTACGGCAACTTGATCCTCGACAACGGCTCCGACAACTACGCCTACGCGCTCGACGCACGCACGGGCGCGCTCGTCTGGGAGACGAAGATCCTCGATTACCGGCGCGGCGCGCAGCACAGCTCGGGCCCGATCGTGGCGAACGGCAAGGTGATCTCGGGCCGGAGCTGCGAGCCCGAGGGCGGCCCGGAGGCGTGCGTGCTGACGGCGTTCGACGCCTTGACGGGCGAAGAGCTCTGGCGCACGCGCACGATTCCGCGGCCCGACGAGCCCGGCGGCGATACCTGGGGCGACGTGCCGTACGAGGAGCGCAAGCACGTCGGGCTCTGGATGGTGCCGAGCTTCGATCCGGAGCTGAACCGGATCTACGTGGGCACGTCCGTGACGTCGCCGGCGCCGAAATTCATGCTCGCCGGCAACGACGAGCAGTACCTCTATCACAACAGCACGCTCGCGATCGACGCGGACACGGGCAAGATCGTTTGGTATTTGCAGCACGTCGTCGATCACTGGGATCTCGACCATCCGTTCGAGCGCATCCTCGTCGACACCGTCGTCGCGCCCGACCCCGCCGCCGTCGCCTGGATCAACCCGCGCGTGCGGCCCGGCAGCACGCACAAGGTGCTGACAGGGGTGCCCGGCAAGACGGGCCTCTTCTACACCGTCGATCGCGAGACGGGCCAGTTCCTCTGGGCGCGGCCGACCGTCGAGCAGAACGTCGTCACGTCCGTCAACGTGGAATCGGGCACGGGCGTCGTGAACGAGGACTCGCTGTTCTCGGGACCCGAGCAGGAACGGCTCATTTGCCCGAGCTTGACGGGCGGCAAGAACTATCACGCAGGCGCCTATAGCCCGCAGACGAAGCTCGTCTACATGCCGCTGCAGAACGTCTGCATGACGGCGACCTCGATGGCGCCGCCGTCGAATCCCGACGCGATCGAGCTCTACGCGATCAGGACGCGCGATCGGCTCGCGCCGGGCGCGGAGAACGTCGGCACGATCGAGGCGATCTCCGTGGAAACGGGCCGCACGGCATGGAAGCGCGAGCAACGCGCCGGGCAGACGTCGTTGATGACGACGGCGAGCGGCTTGCTGTTCGGCGGCGACACGGCCGGGCGGTTCCGCGCCTACGACGCCGACACCGGCGACGTGCTCTGGGAAGTGAACCTGGGCTCGCACGTCAGCGGCTTCCCGGCTACGTTCGCAGTCAACGGCAAGCAGTACGTGGCGATCAGCACCGGCGCCACGCCGAACACGTTCAGCCTCGCGACGTTGACGCCGGAGGCGCGCGCCGGCACGGCGAACAACCTCTACGTGTTCTCGCTGCCCTGAGCCGCTCCGCCGAACGCTGCGGCTCGGGCGCGCGCCAGCGAAGTCAGCCGCTCGTCGATCTCGCGCCACAGCGCCCGATAGGTTTGCGCCGCCGCGCTCGCGGGCGCATACGACTCGACGGGGGCACGGCGCGCCGCGACGCGCTCGAACTCGCTGCCGTAGGGCACTTCGGTCTCGAGGATCGAAGGAAAGCGCTCGCGCAGCTCAGCGACGATTTCCTTGTGCAAGGCGCGCCGCCGATCGACCATCGAGAAGAACGGCAGCACCTTCGCGTCGTACCAGCCGCGCTTTGCGATGACCGCGTAGAGCTGCTCGAGCATGCGCGCCGACAGCGGCGTGGGCAGCAACGGCACGACGAGCGCGTCGGCGGCGTGCATGACGTTCTCCGAGACGAGCGACATGCCGGGCGGGCAATCGAGAACGAGGCACGCGTAGCGCTCCTGGAGCGGGCGCATCAACTTGAGCAGCAGCGTTCTCGGTTCGCGGCGCTTGTCGAGATGAACGTCCATGCGCCGATACGAGAAATCGGCCGGGATCAGGTCGAGCCGCTCGTGCTCGGTCGGGACGACGACGTCGCGCAACGCCACGTCCCCGCTGATGAGTCTCTTCGCGCCGCCCGTCGCGTTCGGCTCGTGGCGCAGGCAATAGGTGGCCGCCCCTTGGCTGTCGAGATCCCACAGCACGGTCGGCCAGTCCTCGGCCGCGGACCGATAAGCCAAATTCACGGCCGCCGTCGTCTTGCCGACGCCGCCTTTGTAGTTGTAGACGCCAATGATTTCCATGAGTTGTGCGTGTTTCCTGGTATAGAAGACGAGCACGCGCGGCCTGCCTACGCGCCTTGACCGCCGAGCGGTGCATCACTAATGTCACAAGCACGTCGGGCCGAGCAAGCCCAAAATCTCCGATGATCGACCCCCGCGCACAACGAACCGGCGCGAAGCGCCTGCCTTGGTCCGACGCGTCGTCCGACGCCGCGGCAACGGGGCCGCGTTTCACGCCCGCCGACTCATTCCTCGTGTTCGCCTATGCGGTCGTCGCGCGCGAAGCGGCGGCGCTCGCCGCGAAGCGGCGCGCCGGCGCTGAGATGCCGACGCCTCACGAGATCCATCAACTGCGCGTCACGGCGCGGCGGCTGCGCGTCGCGCTGCGGCTGTTCCGGCGGCTGTTGCCGAGCCGGGACGTCGCACACTTCCGCGCCGAGCTCCGGTGGTTCGCGAGCTCGCTCGGCGACGCACGCGATCTCGACGTCTACACCGAAAGCTTCAAGCAGTACGCGCAAGGGCTGCCGCCGGATCGGCGCCGCGAGCTGAGCGACTACGAGCTGTACCTGCGCCGGGAGCGCGCAGAGGCGCGGCAGCGCGCAGCCGCCGCATTCGAGAGCGCGCGCGCGGCGGCACTCTTCGACGAGTTGCAGCGCTTCGCCGCCGCGGGGCCGAGCGCCGGCGCGTTGCGCCGCTGGCGCTCGCTCTCGATCCGTGAAGCCGTGCGCCGCAGCATGCGCGGGAGCGTCGGGCGCGTGCGCCGGCTCGGCCGCGAGCTCGACGAACGTTCGCGCGCAACGGAGCTGCACGCGCTCCGCATCAGGACGAAGCGCCTGCGCTACGAGCTCGAGTTCTTCGCCGAGGTGTATCCGGAGCTCGCGCAGACGGCCGAAGCCTGCAAAGCGCTGCAGGACTTGCTCGGCGCACATCAAGACGCGTATACGGCGAACGCGCGCTTCCGCCGCTACGCCGCATCGTTGCGCAAGCAAGGCGGGGACGGCACGCTGCCGCCTGCGCTCGCCGAGCTGCGCCGCAGTCAGCTCGCCCAGGCGCGCGCCGTGCGCAAGTCGTTCAAAGAGCGCTGGCCAGCCTTTGCCGCGACGATCGACGCCGCGCGGCGGGCCATCTCTTAACGGCGAGCGGGCATCCAATCCGCATGAGGCTGTTCGCGATCGGCGACATTCAGGGCTGCGCAACGGCTTTCGACATGCTGCTCCACAAGATCGCGTTTCGCCCATCGCGCGACCGGCTCTGGCTCGTCGGCGACCTCGTGAATCGCGGCCCCGACTCGCTCGGCGTGCTCCGCCGCGTCATGGGGCTCGGCCGCAGCGTCACATGCGTTCTCGGCAACCACGACCTGCACTTGCTTGCGACGGTGGCCGGCCGGCGCGAGCTTTCGCCGGCCGACACGTTCGAGGACGTGCTCGACGCCGCGGACCTCGACGAGATCGTCGACTGGCTCAGGCATCGACCGCTGCTCCACCACGATCGAGAGGGCAAGCGCGTGCTCGTGCACGCGGGCATTCCGCCGCAGTGGAGCGTGGCCGAAGCGCGTGCCGAAGCGCGCGAAGTGGAGACGCTGCTGCGCGGGCGGCAGTGGCGGCACGCTCTGCAGAGCATGTACGGCGGCGAGCCGTCGTGGTGGAGCTCGAAGCTGCGCGGCGCCGACCGGCGGCGCTATACGATCAACGCCTTGACGCGCATGCGCTACTGCGACCGGCGCGGCCGGCTCGACCTGTCCCACTCGGGCCCTCCCGGCACGCAGCCGAAAGGATTGAAACCGTGGTTCGACGTCGCGAAGCGCCGCGCGAGCCACGTTCACATCGTCTTCGGCCATTGGGCGTCGCTCGGCCTCCTGCGCCGCCCCAACCTCACGGCGCTCGACACCGGCTGCGTCTGGGGCAACCATCTGACGGCCGTGCGGCTCGACAAGCCGGCGCGGCCGGTTGCGGTCAGCGCCGCGGCGGCGAAGCGGCTTTCGCGGCGGCGGCGCTAGCCGCGGGAACGCAACGACGCTCGAGGGGTCACACGGGCCATGCGGTCTCAGACGCTCGCACGCGGCATTGCGGTCGGGTCCGTGCTCGTCGCGGCGGCCCTCGTGCTCGTCGCGCGCCTGCCGAGCACCGCGCCGCCGGCCGTGTCGGCCGGCGACGGGGCGGCGCCGCCGAGCATCGCCACGGTGACGGGCGACCGCCGCGAGGCGGCCGCGCCGCAGAACGATACGCGGGCCGCCGACAAGATTCGCGAGCTCGAAGCGATGTCCGAAACGTTCCGCGACACCACGTTTTTAATCGCAATTCGCGACGCGGGCTTCGTCTGCCGCGAGCTGCTGCGCGTGTCGGGCGGTCTCGACGGAGCGGCGAGCTGGATCGCCACGTGCAGCGAAACGATGGCCTACATGATCGGCGTCGCGAGCAACGGCACGCTGCGCGTCGAGCCGTTCCAGCAGTACTTCGACGGCGTCGGAGTGCGGCCGATCGAGCAGCGCTTCGAACCGCTCGAGCCACTGCCGCAGCGTTAGCCGCCCACTTCGACCGTTGCGGTCGTTAGCGTTGTGCCAGGCGGCGGCCGTAGCTCGAGGGCCCCTCGATCTACGGCCGCCGCCTTTTGCGCGAAGTGGTACGCCGCCTTTGGGCGCAGTGGTTCAGCGGCCGCGGTTTTCGAGCGCAGCGCGAGCTCGAAGTCAGGCGCCCGCTTAATCGAGGGAGTCGAGGACGGCAGCGATCGCGTCCGTGCCTTGCGCGGGCGCCATGACGTGCGCGCCGGCGATGCCCGGGATCTCCTTGAGCCCTTCGATGAGCTCGGCGCAAACGCGCCGGCCCTCGGCGGCCTGA
>Ga0073934_10001440_pt1 | contig 57088 bp, 44 predicted proteins | sample LarsenN4metaG_FD_76834 | JGI IMG/M metagenome (GOLD analysis project Ga0073934, IMG submission 76834) | Hot spring sediment bacterial and archeal communities from British Columbia, Canada, to study Microbial Dark Matter (Phase II) - Larsen... ...
CAGCGCGGCCAGCCTCGCCATTTGCAGCCAGGCGGGGGGCTTGCCGCTGCGCAGTTCGCCCAGGAGATAGAGCCGCCGGGTCTCGCTGCGGCGCAGCTTGCCGCTGGAGGTTTTGGGGATACTGCCGGCGGGCACCAGCTCGACCACGTCGGGGGGCATGCCGATGGCCTCGGCCACCTGCTGGATGATGCTGGCCTCGATGGCGGCGGCCGCGCGCGTCCCGCTCCTGCGCGGCTCGCGGGTTTCCGCGACGATGACGAAGCGCTCCGTGCCGGCCTGCTCGTCGGCCACGCCGAAGGCCACCACGCAACCGCGGCGCACGCCCTCGATGCTCGCGGCGATTTCTTCGACTTCGTGGGGATAGATGTTGCGGCCGGCCTTGATGATGATGTCTTTCACGCGGCCGGTGATGTAGATCTCGCCCTCGGCGCAGTAGGCGCGGTCGCCGGTGTCCACCCAGCCGTCGCCTTTCTGGATGGCGCAGGTGGCTTCCGGATTGCGGTAGTAGCCGCGCGTAGCGGAAGGCCCGCGGAACCACAGGTTGCCCTCCACGCGCTCCGGCAGCGCGCAGCCGTCCGCGTCCACGATCTTGATTTCGTGACGCGGAATGGGTCGGCCCACGGAGACAAACTCCAGCGCGGCGGGATCGTCGGGAGCAGCCGGCACGGCGCGGCCGGCGCTTTCGAAGGTGGCGCGGTCAATGCGGTCCACCAGCGGCCCACGGCCGAGCGGGGGGATGGTCACCGCCAGGGTGGCTTCGGCCAGGCCGTACACCGGCAAGAGCGCCTCTGGGTGGAAGCCGTAACGAGCGAAACGCTGAGCAAAGCGGTCCAGCGTGCGCGGGTTGACCGGCTCGGCGCCGTTCAGCACGGCGCGCCAGGAGCTGAGGTCCAGGCCCTCAATCTCCTCATCCTTTACCTTGCGCACGCACAGCTCGAAGGCGAAGTTGGGCGCGGCGGTGACCGTGCCGCGGTGGTTGTGCACGGCCCACAGCCAGCGGTCGGGCTTGGTGAGGAAGGCCAATGGGGACATCACCGCAGTGGGGATGCCCATGGTGAGCGGGGTGAGCCAGGTGCCGATGAGGCCCATGTCGTGGTAGAGGGGGAGCCAGGTGACACAGACGTCACGAGCGGTGACGTCCACGGCCTCCACCAGGGCGCGGATGTTGGCCAGCAGGTTGGCGTGCGTCAGCGTGACGCCCTTGGGCTCCCCAGTGCTGCCGGAAGTGTATTGCAGAAAGGCGATGTCGCTGGGCCGCGCGCGGTGCGGCTCGAAGGTTGTGCCGCCGTTGGAGGTCTGCGCCAGCCTGGCCGCGCTGAGCACGCCCTTCAGCGACGGCACGTGCGGCTGGAGCATGCGCGCCACGGCTTCCGCCTGGCGGAAGGTGATCAGGAAGCGCGCCTCGGAACTGCGCAGGATAGCGCTTTGCCGCGTGGCGTATTCCTCGATGCGGTCCGCGCGCATGGGCGGATAGATGGGCACGGCGAAGCCGCCGGCCAGGAGCGTTCCGAAGAAACTGGTGAAGAAGTCGGCCGAAGTGGGCAGCATCAGGGCCACCGCGTCGCCCGGCTGGAGGCCGCGGGCGCGCAGGCCGCGGGCCATGGCGCTGGCCCCGGCGTAGAGTTCCCCGAAGGTGACGTGGCGCACGGCGCCGGAATCTTCCCGCAGGAGAATGTGCCGCCGGTTCGGGTTGGCCCGCGCGCGGTAGAGCAGCGCTTCGGTGAGCGTCTCGAACTGCTGCCAGACATGCTCGTCCGGGGCCACGCCTGGCGCGCCCGGCGCGGGCCCCAGAATCTCCGTCACCGGACCGCTAAGATGGTCCAGCGGGGCCACAACGGCCGCGATCAGGTCGGCGACAGTTTCCGCTTCGGCAGCAACGCGGTCGGACAGGTTGACCTGGAAGGTAAAAGAGAGCCGGGTGACCAGTTCGACGCGCTCCAGGCTGCCCAGGCCGAGGTCGCGCTCGAGGTGCGCCGCCGGCTTGACCTCGCTGGGCAGGCGGTGGCTGCCCAGCTCTTCGAGCAGCTCGGCCACGGCGCCGACTACTGCGTCATGCACCGCCGCACGGTCAATTTGTATGCCCGGTGTGGCCATGATCGGTGACCGGAGTTCAGCAACCAGTGAACAGTGAAGAGCGGCCCGCACCAGCACTGCAAAGCCCTGCGGGGCCTCTGAGGGCCTGCTGATTTGCAAAGGCTATCACCGTCCTCCGGCGAAGTCGAGCCGGCACGTTGCACAGGCGATTGGCCCGTGCGGCCCGCGTGCGCGGGACCCTCAGTGGCGGGGCGGGAATCAGGGGCCGGGCGTCGGAGCGTAGTGCAAGACGAAGAGCCCACAGCAAGAGGAGTACGTACAGAGCCGCGCATGAAAGGGCCGCTCCTTATGCTCGCCATCTCCAGTTTTCCGTCTTCTATCTTCTGTATTCTGATTTCTTGTGCTGGCGCGACCAGTACCACCTGTGGCGATGCGCGGCGGGGAGGTGGGGGTTGCGGGCCTGGGCGACGCGGTGCGGCGCTGAATCCAGACAAGCAGGCCTAAAGGATGCGCCTGGACTTGCCGCCAAGGAGTGGAGGCTGTGATGGACGGGTTGGAGCCTGTCCCACCGGGCTCGGAGCCTAAGCAGCGACGGCTATGGTACGCCCAGTGCCTTCAGGGTAGCTTCCCTTCCCTGCTTGCAGTAGACAGAGCGGAGATAATCCATGGCTTGCGCAAACCCCTCCCGCTTGGCCATCAACCTGGCGTAATTGACCGACTTTGTGTTGCCCCAAGTCTTGCCCAAGGCCGACACAACAAACGCGACTTCCACTTCTGCGCTCGCCAGCCGCAAGTCCTTTCCGTCGGGTGCCCGCATACCGAAGCCGCCGGTTTGATGCTCTTTGACCTCACCGGGCTTGAAAGCGCCGCCGCTAATCTCCGGGAGCAAGCTGACGTCCGCAACACTGGAGGAGTAGATGCTGCGACCGTTCTCGTATGTCAGCTTCCATCGCAAGCCGTACGCTGTCCAGAGCCCGGAGGGGTTCACCGTCAGCGTGGCCTTGCACCGCGCGCCGCCGGTCTGCGCGGCTGAGCACTCAGAGTTCGTGATCTGAATTGGTGTGTCCGGCTGGGATTTCACGACGGCTGGAATCGCTTGCGCGAATCCGGCCGTGGGGAAATTGGCAAGCGCAAGGAAAAGAAAAACGAATCGGCTAATCCTCATGTTGCACCTCACTCTATCGGTGGCTTTTCGCAACAGGCGGTCTCGCTTACCATCGTGCCCGTGCAAATGTCAGTGTACACGTAGCCCACACACCCTTCTCACCTGAGCAGTAGCAGCCGGAGATGCACCCGCCGTTGTAACAGTATGCGTAGATGATGTAACCAGCGCAGGACTCCTCAACTAGCAGGCGGGCGCAACCAGCGGGGACAGGCAGATGCCTAAAGCAGCCAAGGCAATGCCCAACACGAATCGCCGGGTTCGCGAATTACTCATGATCTCCCTACCGCGCAGACCATTTACTCAGATGTAAGAAATAGTCCTTCCCGGGGGCTGTCAAGTAGATTTTTTACCGTTCTTCTACGCGACACTTCCGGTCTTTTTGATTTTTCGGCTTCCCCTTTTCTTGGTCCACGTGAAACTGAGGGTTGCGGAACTCGGCTTTTCGGCTTTGAGGCGCTGGCGGGAGTAATACCACCAGTTGCACCGGGCAGCGGGGAGGCGAGGGTTGCGCGCCTGGGCGACCGCGGCGCGGAAGACGTCCAGGCAGCAGATGTCGTGCCGCTGCCCGGTCACCGCGCAGAGCTGCTCGTAAAGTTTTTCCGGGTTGCGCCGCGCAAGCTGCGGCACCGTGCGAATCCCGAGCAGATGGAGATCCTTCACCATCGCCGGACCCACGGAGACAAGGTCAGAAAGCTGGCGTGCTTTGGACATGGAAACTCCTCAGTTGGCGCCTCCATCTTACTCCGTTTCTGTGTCGCAGTAGGAAAACCGTCACTCGCTGTCGTATGATTCCGCGCACACATGGGTGAACACCGGCCGCGCCCGTTTTCGTTCCCCGTGCACGCGAAAGATGTGGCCCGGCCGTGCTTCTGGAGGTGCCTGATGCGTCGTTCCGTCGTACTTCTTCTGTTGATCCCGTGGATGGTCGTCCCTCTGCCCGCGCAGCCAACCAAGGCTGTGCCGCAGGGCGAGCAGTGCCTGGCGTGCCACTCTGTGTCCACGCCGGGGGTGGTGGAGCAGTGGAAATCGAGCGCGCACGCCAAGAAGTCGGTGGACTGCTACTCCTGCCACCAGGCGGCCGCGGGCGACCCGGCCACCTTTGAGCATTACGGCAACCAGATCGCCGTGATCGTCACGCCCCACTACTGCGCGCGCTGCCACAAGGAGGAAGCCGCGCAGTTCGCCAAGAGCCATCACGCGCGGGCGGCGCAGTTCATCGGCTCGCTGGACAACATGCTGGGCGAAATCGTCGAAGGCGGACCCGCCGCGGTGAACGGCTGCCGGCAGTGTCACGGGAGCGAGGTGAAGTATCTCGGCAACGGCAAGTTCGATGCGGACACCTGGCCCAACAGCGGCATCGGCCGCGTCAATCCCGACGGCAGCAAGGGTACCTGCGCGGCCTGCCACGGCCGCCATGCATTCAGCTCCGCGCAGGCCCGCCAGCCGGAAAATTGCGGCAAGTGCCACATGGGCCCCGACCACCCGCAGATCGAGATCTACAACGAATCCAAGCACGGCATCCAGTTCCGCGCCAACATCGCGATGATGAACCTCGGCTCCAGGAACTGGGTGGTGGGGAAGGACTATTCCGCCGCGCCCACCTGCGCCACCTGCCATATGAGCGCGACGTCCAACCAGAAAATCACCCACGACGTCGGCGACCGCATCAGCTTCACGCTGCGCCCCGTGGTCAGCTTCAAGCTGGAAAACTGGGAGGCGCGCCGCGCGGCCATGCAGGATGTCTGCTCCAACTGCCACGCTACCGGCTGGATCGAAAATTTCTACAAGCAGTACGAAGGCACCGTCGAACTGTACAACGAGAAGTTTGCCAAGCCAGCCAAAGCCATCATGGACAAGCTCTATGCCGGGAACAAACTGACCAAGACGCCCTTCGACGAAAAACTGGAGTGGGTCTATTACGAACTGTGGCACCACGAAGGCCGCCGCGCGCGCATGGGCACGGCCATGATGGGTCCGGACTACACCCAGTGGCACGGTTTCTACGAAGTGGCCAAGAAGTTTTACACGGAGTTTGTCCCGGAGGCGGAACACGTGCTGCCCGGCGTCACCGCGGAGACCATGAAGTCCGACTTCCACAAGTGGAAGGCCGGGCTCACCAAGGAAGAACTCGAGAAGCAGATCGAGTTCTATAAGAAGCGCTACATGCAGTGACCACTGCTTAGTGGCCAGTGCATAGGGCCACGATATATCGTAGCCCGACGGTTCCGCCAGAGGTTCTCCACTTGCCAGAATTGTGTTAACTTCGAGCGCTTATGAAGAAGCGCATCGGTGTGCTGCTGAGCGGGCGGGGATCGAACTTCGAGGCCATCGCCGAAAGCGTGGCCGCGGGACGCATCCCCCATGCGGAAATCGCCATCGTCATCAGCAACCGCGAGGGCGCGGCGGGGATTGAAAAAGCCAGGGCGCGCGGGATCGAGGCGCGGGTGATCCCGTCGAAAGGCCTGCAGCGCGAGGAGCACGACCGGCTGGTGGTTGCTGCGCTCCAGGAAAAGCAGGTGGAGCTGGTTTGCCTGGCCGGCTACATGCGCCTGCTGTCGCCCTATTTCATCCGCGCTTTCCCCAACCGCATCCTGAACATCCACCCGTCGCTGTTGCCGGCCTTTCCTGGGCTCGAGGCGCAACGCCAGGCGCTCGAACACGGCGTGAAGATTTCCGGCTGTACGGTGCACTTCGTGGACGAAAACCTCGACGCGGGGCCCATCATCATCCAGGCCAGCGTGGCCATCCGCGATGACGACACGGCGGAAACGCTCTCGGAACGCATTCTGAAAGAAGAGCACCGCATTTATTCCGAAGCCGTGAAGATGGTGCTGGAAGGGAATTACCGCATCGAAGGCCGGCGTGTGATCCGCGCGGGGCAGCACTAAACCGCCGATGGACGCCGATGAACGCCGATTGGAATTGGATCAGATCACCGAAAAAATCATCGGCTGTTGCTACAGGCTCGGAAATTCGCTCGGGCCGCGCTTCCTGGAGAAAGTTTACCAAAGCACGCTGGCACACGAACTGAAAAAGACTGGCCTCGGCGATTATCTGTGTTCATCGGCGGTTCCAAGGAATTGATGGCAGCTATGTCTGGTATGACATTCATGGAAGACTTCCACTGGAGAGGAATGGTGTTCCACGCCAGCACGGGGCTGGAAACGCTGCTCGAGCGGGAGCGCGTGACCGGCTACATCGGTTTCGACCCCTCGGCGGCCAGCCTGCACGTGGGGTCATTGCTGCCGGTAATGGCGCTGGCCCGCTTCCAGAGGTACGGCCACCGGCCCATCGCCATCGTGGGTGGTGGGACGGGGATGATCGGCGACCCCAGCGGCAAGTCGGAGGAGCGGCCGCTGCTCAGCAAGGAGCAGATTGAGGAAAACCTGCAAGGCCTGCGCAAACAACTGGAGCCGTTTCTCGACTTCCACATCGCGGGCAACGCCGCGCAAATGGTGAACAACGCCGCATGGCTCTCGCCCATCGCGCTGATGGATTTTCTTCGCGATTTCGGAAAGCACTTCACCGTGAACTACATGCTCAACAAAGAATCGGTGAAACGCCGGTTGAAGAGCGAAGAAGGGATTTCCTATACCGAATTCAGCTACATGCTGTTGCAGGCCTACGATTTCCTGGTGCTGTTCGACCGCTACCAGTGCGTTCTGCAAATGGGCGGCAGCGACCAGTGGGGCAACATCACGGCAGGAATGGACCTCATCGGCCGGGTGCGCAAGGCCCAGGCGCATGGATTGGTGTTTCCGCTGGTGACGTCGGCCTCCGGCAAGAAATTCGGCAAGACGGAAGCGGGTACCGTGTGGCTCGACGCGAAGCTCACCTCGCCCTACCGCTTCTATCAATTCTGGTACAACACGGACGACCGCGACGTGGTCACTTACCTGAAGTTCTTCACCTGGCTTTCCCGGGCGGAAGTGAAGGAGTTGGAGCACGCGCTGAAGAGCCATCCGCAAGCGCGCGGGGCACAGGTTCGGCTGGCACGCGAAGTGACGCGGCAAGTGCACGGCGAAACGGCCCTCGAACGTGCGGAAAAAGCGTCAAAGGCGCTGTTCGGCGAGGAAATCAGCACGCTGACGCCGGAGGAGCTGCTCGACGTCTTCCAAGAGGCTCCGTGCACGCGCGTGGAGAAAACGAAGCTGCTCGGGCGTGGAACTTCGCTCGTGGACCTCTGCGTATTGGCCAGACTGGCGCCCTCCAAGAGCGAGGCGCGCAGGCTGATTGAAGGCGGCGGGGTGTACCTGAACAATCGGCGGATCAGCGAGGCCGGCACGTTCGTCTCCGTCCATGACGCACTCCATGGGCGATTCCTGGTGCTGCGGCGGGGACAGAAAGAATTCCGCCTGGTGGAATTGGTGGATTAGTGTTCCTCGCTTGAGTGAGCCACTAGGGCCGCGGCATCGAAGACCCCCACAAAACCGCACGGGCTGGAAGCCTGTGCCGCAGGAGCCGGCGGGATGGTTCGACTTCGCTCGCCACACGCGCCGGCGTCACGTGGCGGGATAGACGGCGAAGAAGACTGCGGGGTCTGAGGCGTTGCGCGGCCAGCGGTAGGCGCGACAGCGGGTGTTGGCGGGGAGCACGAGAAGATCGCCGGGAGAGAGCGCTTGCGGGGGGAGCGAGGCATCCGCGAATTCGACACGGAGTTGCCCGCGGACAACGACGATAAGATCCACCACCGGCTGAGAGAACCAGCCAGGATCGATTTCCTCATTTTGTTTTGACACCCAGACAGCTTCGAGGCCGTTGCCGCGGAAGACGGTGCCCACCTCGCCGAAGGGAGTGTGTTTCGTGTCGAGGGCGTCGCCGGCGAGGAGACGGAAGACGCGGGGAGAGTCCATGAGACACCTCCGACGGAGGATGCGCCATGCGTGCCGCACAGGCTGATAACCGGTGTTCTTAGAAGCCCATAATGTTGTAGCCGCAGTCCACGTAGATGACTTCGCCGGTCACGCCGCTGCTCAAATCGCTGGCGAGATACAGCGCGGTATCGCCGACTTCGGCAGGGTTCACGTTGCGCCCCAGCGGCGCGCGGTCAGCGTGAGCCTTCAGCATGTCGCCGAAGCCGGCGATGCCGCGGGCGGCGAGGGTCTTCACCGGCCCGGCGGAGATGGCGTTCACGCGGATGCGCCGCCGACCGAGGTCCTTGGCCAGATAGCGCACCGTGGCTTCGAGAGCGGCCTTGGCCACGCCCATCACATTATACTTGGGCACCACTTTTTCCGAGCCGTAATAGGTCAGCGTCAGGATGCTGCCGCCGTCTTCCATCAACGGCGCGGCGGCGCGCGCCAGCGCGATCAGCGAATAGACGCTGACGTCGTGCGCGATGCGGAAGCCTTCGCGCGAGGTGTTCAGGAACTCGCCCTTCAGATCCTCGGCCGGGGCGTAGGCCACGCTGTGCACCACCACGTGCAGCTTGCCGTACTGCGCCTTCAGCGCCGCGAAAAGCGCGGCGATTTCCGCGTCCTGCGTGACGTCGCACGAAAACGCCCGCGCGCCGGGCAGGTCGCCGATCAGCCCGATACATTCTTCCTTCAGCCGCTCGTTCTGATAGGTGATGGCGAGTTGCGCGCCGGCCGCGTGGAGTTTCTGCGCAATGGCCCACGCGATGCTGCGCTTGTTGGCCAGCCCGAAGACCACCGCCGTGCGTCCGGCCAGAGAAATCATTGCGTCCTCCAGATAAACGTAAGGGCACGATATGTCGTGCCCCGACGAACGAAGGCCAAAAGGATAGCAGATAGAAAATAGAAAAGAGAACATAGGACGGCGCGGGAGTTTAGGTGTTCCTGTTTTCTCTTTCCTAATTTCTGTCTTTAGCGCCGTTCTGCCAGCCGCTTCAGGCGCCGGAGCGCGGCGCGGTCGCGGATGCGGACCGCGTGGTGGGTCAGCAACGCGTCCACGATGGGGCCCAGCCGTCCGGGGAAGGTGTAAACGTCGCGCATCAGGACGCGCGTGCCGCCGTCGCTGGATGCTTCCAGGTCCCAGGCCTGCGCGCCGCGCACGCCGTAGGGGTCCCTGAACTGCCATTCCAGCGTGCGTCCGGCCTCGAAGCGCGTGACCACTGCGATGTGCGCGACTTCCTTCTTTCCCATTTTTCCCGTGATGCGCACTTTCTGTCCCAGCGCGAAGTCCGCCGCGCCGCCCTGAATCTCGATCTCCGCCTCCATCTCACGCCCATACCAATAGACCATGCGCTGCGGCGCAAAGAACGCCCACACGCGGTCCTCGGGGGCATCAATCTCAATCGTGAATTTCAACGCGGCCATGACAATCAGAAGTTAGCACGTTTGCAGGGTGGAATGCGTGCCCTCACAGATTGCCCGAATATATCACGCGCGGGGCGCCCGGCTCGATGCGCCCGATGCGGAAGAACTTCTCCCGCCGCCGCTTCAGCTCGGCTTCCACTTTGGCCAGGTTCTTCACCGGCACGACGAGGATCATGCCCACCCCCATGTTGAAGGTGCGCAGCAGTTCGTCCCGCTCGATGCTGCCTAGCGTGGCCAGGTAGGAAAAAATCCTAGGCACCGGCCACGAGCCCAGCTCGACCACCGCCCGCGCGGTCCTCGGCAGCACGCGCGGCAGATTCGCGGTGATCCCGCCGCCGGTGATGTGCGCCAGCGCGCTCACCCAGCCCTTATGCACGATATTCTTGAGCAGCGGCCAGTAGCAGCGGTGCGGCTTGAGGAGTTCCGCGCCGATCTTGTTGCCGACCTCGGCGATATAGTCCTCCGGCTTGTGCCGGGCCACTTCGAAGATCAGCTTGCGCGCTAGGGAGTAGCCATTGGTGTGCAACCCGCTGGAGGCCAGGCCGAGCAGGACGTCGCCCGCGCGCACCGCCTTGCCGTCCAGGATGCGCTTGCGCTCCACCGCGCCGACGACGAAGCCGGCCAGATCGTACTCGCCCGGCGGGTAGAACCCGGGCATCTCCGCCGTTTCGCCGCCAATCAGCGCGCAGCCGGCCTGCTTACACGCGCGGCTCATGCCGTCAATGATCTGCTCGACCACGCGCGGCTCCATGCGCCCCATGGCCAGGTAGTCGAGAAAGAACAGCGGCTCGGCGCCCTGGGTCAGGATGTCGTTCACGCAGTGGTTGACGATGTCCGCCCCCACGGTGGAGTGTACGTTCATGGCGAAGGCCACTTTCAACTTGGTGCCCACGCCGTCCGCGCTGCAAACCAGTACCGGCTCCCGCCAGCGCTGGCGGTTCAACTGGTACATCGCCCCGAACGTGCCGATGTCCGTCAGCACGCCACGCGTGAATGTCCGCCCGGCCAGCCGGCGGATGCGCTGCTTGGCGTCGTCCGCCCGCGAAATGTCCACACCGGCTTCGGCGTATTTCATCAATTGGTTTTATCTCCACAGCCCGTCCCGCCACTCAGGACGGATTACTTCCGGCGAGAATGTTTGAAGGTTGGAAGGTTGGAAAGTTGGAAGGTTAACACTCGAGCCGGGAAACGTTCCAACCTTCCAAGTTTCCAACGTTTCAGCAAAGCCCTACGGTGCGGTGAACAGGCGCGTCCAGCGCACCAGGCGCGGCCGCAGCAGCGCGTTGGCGTAGGCCAGGAAGCGTTTTTGCAGGTTCCCCGGCTGCCAGGCTTCTTCCGGCGCTTCCACGCTCATGTAGATGAACATCGGTGTGCCGATAATGTTCTCGCGCGGCACAACGCCCCAGAAGCGGCTGTCGTAGGAATTCGCGCGGTTGTCGCCCATCATGAAGTAGTGTCCCCGGGGGATGACCTGCGGGGCGCTGTTATCCATCGGGTTGGGCGGCGCGGCCAGGTACGGCTCCACCAGCGGCTTGCCGTTGATCCACACCACGCCCTGGCGAATTTCCAGGCGGTCACCGGGCACGGCGATGACGCGCTTGATGAGGTCGTGGCCCGCATACGGCGGACGGAACACCATCACCTGCTGGCGCGCGGGGTCCTTCCACAATTTCACGTGCAGGCTGGTGAGCGGCACCTGCGCGTCGTAGCCCCAGCGGCTGACCAGCAGGTGATCGCCGATCAGCAGCGTCTCCTCCATGGAGCCCGAGGGGATCACGCGCGCCTGCACCAGCGTCCCCTGGATAAACAGGAAGGCCACGATCACCCAGCCCCAGGCGACGATCTCCCGCCACACGCGCTTCTTCAGCGGCAGCTTGGGTTCTGGCTTCTCCGCTTCCGCCTTCTTTGCCTTTTTTTCCTTTGCCTTCATCGTGCAACCTTTCGACGTTCCAACATGCAAACCTTTCAACGCCTCCGGGCAGGGACTCTGCAACTCTTCAACTTTTGAACTCTTCAACCCTTGCTGCGGGCACTTCCATCTGCACCAGATCCGTCGGGTAATTCCCCGTGTAGCATGCGGTGCAGAACTTCCCCTGCGTATCCACTACCGACTTGCGCAGGCTTTCCAGTGAAAGGTAGGCCAGCGAATCGGCCTCCAGGAACTGGCGAATCTGCTCCACGGAATTATGGGATGCGATCAGCTCCGCTTTCGTTGGCGTGTCCACGCCGTAGTAGCAAGGGGACATGGTGGGCGGGCAACTGATGCGCACGTGCACTTCGGCGGCGCCGGCCTCGCGGATCATGCGCACGATCTTGCGGCTGGTGGTGCCACGCACGATGGAGTCGTCCACCAGCACCACGCGCTGCCCTTCCAGCAGCCGCCGCACGGGGTTCAGTTTCAGCTTCACGCCGAAGTCGCGGATGGCCTGGGAAGGCTCGATGAAGGTGCGCCCGATGTAGTGGTTGCGGATCAACCCCATGCGGAAGGGAATGCCCGACTCCAGCGCGTAGCCGATGGCCGCCGGCACGCCGGAGTCCGGCACCGGCACGACAATGTCCGCCACCGCCGGGCGCTCCCGCGCCAGCAGCCGCCCCAGCATCTCGCGGCTTTCGCCCACCGGACGCCCGAACACCAGGCTGTCCGGCCGCGCAAAATAGACGTGCTCGAAAATGCAGTACTGGTGCGGCTTTTCCGGGGCGAAGCGAATGGACTCCATGCCGCTGCGCGAGATACGCGCCATCTCGCCGGGCTCGATTTCGCGCGTGTAGGTGGCGTCAATCAGGTCAAACGCGCAGCTTTCCGAGGCCACCACCCAGGCGTTGCCGCGGCGTCCCAGCGCCAGCGGGCGGAAGCCGCGCGGGTCGCGTATGGCGTAGAGTTCTTCGCGGGTCAGCAGCAACAGCGAGTACGCGCCCTCGACTTGATTCAATGCGTCGCCGATGGCCGCGGTCAGGTTGCGCGCGTTGGAGCGCGCGATGAGGTGCACGATCACTTCCGTATCGCTGGTGGTCTGGAAAATGGACCCGCGGTGCTCCAGCGAGCGGCGCAGCGCGTTGGCGTTGGTCAGGTTGCCGTTGTGCGCCAGGGCCAGCTTGCCCTTGTTGCACTCGATGAGTATGGGCTGGGCGTTGCGCAGGGTGGTGTCGCCCGCGGTGGAATAGCGCGTGTGCCCCACCGCCGCACTGCCCGGCAGCAGCTTCAGCTCGTCTTGGCCGAAGATGTCCGCCACCAGCCCCATGCCCTTGTGCGGATGCAGGTCGCCACCGTTCGCGGAGACGATGCCGGCGGATTCCTGCCCGCGGTGCTGCAAGGCGTACAGGGCCAGGTAGGCCAGCTTGGCCGCATCGTCGTCTCCGAACACCCCGACGACGCCACATTCATCGTGGAAGTGATCGTCGAGTTGGTGCAGTGAATTCATTTAGCTCGTGCCGGACACGCTGCCGTCGAGCGTCTTTCATCCCTTCAAGGAACGCTCCAGCGCCGTTGCCCAGGTTTCCTTCAACTCGGCCACATCGGCGGCGATCAGCGCCTGCCCGTTATATTCGATGCAAAATTCTCCGCGGGTAACGCGGCCAAGGTGTCGTGCGTTGACCCCACATTCTCTCGCAATCGCCTCCACACGGGCAATCTCGCCTTTCCTGCACGACACCACGGCCCGTGCCCCGCGCTCGCCGAACAGCGCATACTCCACCGGCTCCGTTCGCTCCAGCTTCACGTGCGCCGACAATCCATTGCTCGCAAAACACGACTCCGCCAGGGTTACGGCCATCCCCCCATCGCTCACGTCGTGCGCCGAGCGGATTGCTCCCTCCGCCGCCAACCGCACCAGCGCCTCGATCAAGCGCCGCTCGGCGGGCAAATCCACCGCCGGCGGCGTCCCCGCCACAATCCCGTGAACAGTCTTGGCATACTCTGACGACGAGAATTCTGCTCGTAGGGGCGCACCTGTGTGTGCGCCCGCGTTCCCAACGTGCGCGGCCTGTTCTGCCCCAGGGCGGACACGTAGGTCCGCCCCTACCGCGCCATCCAAAAGGACGACCGCGTCGCCCTCATTCACGAATCCCATGCCCAGCGTCTTCGACGCGTCTTCCAGAACACCAAGCACGCCCATGGTCGGCGTGGGATAAATGGGCTTGCCCAGCGTCTCGTTATAGAAACTGACGTTTCCGCCGGTGATGGGCACGTCCAGCGCCGCGCACGCCTCGGCCATGCCGTCAATCACTTCCGAAAACTGCCACATGATCTCCGGCTTCTCCGGGTTGCCGAAGTTCAGGCAGTTCGTTGCGGCGATGGGGCGCGCGCCGGAGCAGGCTACATTGCGCGCCGCCTCCGCCACCGCGGCCATGGCGCCCACGCGCGGCGCGAGCCAGCACCACCGCCCGTTGCTGTCCGTGGCCAAGGCCAGCGCGCGCGGCGTTTCTTTCACGCGCAGGACGGCCGCGTCGCCCGCGCCCGGCGCGCACAGCGTGTTCGTGCGCACCATGTGGTCGTACTGCTCGAAAATCCAGCGTTTCGAGGCAATCGCCGGCGAGGCCAGGAGCGTGCGGAAACAATCGGTCAGTTGCAGGGGCGCACCTACGTCTGCGCCCGATCCGGATGCGGGGCGGATACGCAGGTCCGCCCCTACAAATTCCAGCAACTTCTCAGCACGGCGCGCATCCGGTTTGCGCATCGGACGCTGATACACCGGCCCTTCTTCCGCCAGCGGGTGCGCGGGGATTTCCGCGACCACTTTGCCGTGCTGCCGCACGCGCAGCAGCCCGTCGTCGGTCACCGAGCCGATCACCACCGCATCCAGCCCCCACTTCGCAAACACGCCCAGCACTTCCGCTTCGCGCCCGCGCTCGGCCACCAGCAGCATGCGCTCCTGCGACTCGCTCAGCATGATTTCGTACGCCGTCATGCCGGTTTCGCGCTGCGGCACTTTGGCCAGTTCGATTTCGAGGCCCGTGCCGCCGCGCGAGGCCATCTCGCAGGTCGAGCAGGTCAGCCCCGCCGCGCCCATGTCCTGGATGGCCACCACCGCGCCGGTGCGCATCGCTTCGAGACATGCCTCCAGCAGCAGCTTCTCCATGAACGGGTCGCCCACCTGCACGTTGGGCCGCTTCTGCTGCGATTCTTCGGTGAACTCCGCGGAGGCCAGCAGCGACGCGCCGTGGATGCCGTCGCGTCCCGTCTTCGCGCCGACGTAAATCACCGGGTTGCCCACGCCGCGGGCCCGCGCGAAGAAGAGTTCCTCGCGCCGGGCGATGCCCAGCGCAAGGACGTTTACCAGCGGGTTGTGCGCGTAACACGGCTCGAACTGTACTTCGCCGCCCACCGTGGGCACGCCGAAGCAGTTCCCGTAAAAGGCGATGCCGCTGATTACTCCGTCGAGAATGTGGCGGTTACGCTGAAGCGTGGCTTCATCGGCTGCCCCCGGGGCTGAAGCCCCTGAGCGTGTTTCCGAGAGGGCCGCACTTTCGGCGGGGCTGAAGCCCCGCCCTGCAAGGCCTGGCTCTCGGGCTGCCTCGACGGCCTCGTGGGTCGCGGCTTCAGCCGCGACAGCAGAGGCCGCCTTTTCATTGCGGGCTTTAGCCCCTGGGGGAGCAATCTCGCCGAACCGCAGCGAATCCATCACCGCAATGGGCCGCGCGCCCATGGTGAAGATGTCCCGCAAAATTCCGCCCACGCCGGTCGCCGCGCCCTGGAACGGCTCCACGAAGCTGGGGTGGTTGTGTGACTCAATCTTGAACGCCGCCACCCAGCCGTCGCCGATGTCCACTACGCCAGCGTTTTCGCCGGGGCCTTGCACCACGCGCGCCCCGCGGGTAGGCAGCCGCTTCAAGTGAACTTTGCTCGACTTATAGGAGCAGTGCTCGCTCCACATCAACGAAAAAATTCCCAGCTCGGTGATGTTCGGCTCGCGCCCCAGAATTTTCTGGATGCGCGCGTATTCCTCCGCGCAGAGCCCGTGCTCGGCCGCAATCTCCGGCGTCACTTTGATTTCGGTATCAATCATTCAAATCCCAGCGCGTGGAACCGCAGTCCGGGTTTCGGACTCCGGTGGAGTCCGCCGGACTCCCGACACCGGAGAGGAACGCAGATGGACGCGGATTGAAACGCGGAACCTTCAAACTTTCAAACTCGCCAGGCTCTCCACCAGCGACTTGAAAATGACAATCCCATCCGCCGAGCCGAGCGCGGCCTCGCTGGCGCGCTCGGGGTGCGGCATCAGGCCGAGGATGTTGCGCTCACGGTTGCAAATCCCCGCGATATTGGCCAGCGCCCCGTTGGGATTGGCTTCCGGCGTCGCGCGGCCGTCGGGCGTGGTGTAGCGGAAAACGATCTGGTTGTTCTTCTCCAGGTCCGCTAGCGTCGCCTCATCGCAGAAATAATTTCCTTCCATGTGCGCGATGGGGATTTTCAACACTTGGCCCACGCCAGCGGCGGCGGTGAACGGCGTCTCCGTAGTCTCCACGCGGATGTGCACGTGCCGGCAGATGAAGCGCAACCCGGCGTTGCGCAGCATCGCGCCCGGCAGCATGCCGGCTTCGAGGAGAATTTGAAATCCGTTGCAGATACCCAGCACCAGCCCGCCGCCGCGCGCGAATTTTTCCACCGCCTTCATCACCGGTGAAAAGCGCGCAATGGCGCCGGTGCGCAGGTAGTCGCCGTAGGCGAACCCGCCCGGCAGCACGATGGCGTCGCAGCCGCGCACGTCCTCGGACTGGTGCCAGATCCATTCCACCGGCTGGTGCACTACGTCCGCTAGCACGTGGAACGTATCGTGGTCGCAGTTCGACCCCGGAAACACCACCACGCCAAATTTCATTGTTGGTTTCCGCTCCCGGCGCGAATTCTATCACACCAGTAGCATAGGCTTTCAGCCTGTGCTTTGTGGACTGCGACTCCCAATGTTTCGGGGCGAAGGAACCGCAGTTTCAAACTTCGGAGGGAATCTCTTACCGCCGCTTCGCTTTCTTCTTCGCTTTCGGCGCCTTGCTCTTGCGTGGCTGCTTTTTCTTTCGCGGGTTCGCTGCCGCCGCCAACTGGCGCCTGCGTGCGGCCGCCCAGCCGGGTTTGGTGGTCTGGCGGCCGCGCGCGATGCCCAAAGCATTCGCGGGCACGTCTTCGGTAATCGTGGACCCGGCCGCAATGTACGCGCCGTCGCCCACTCTTACTGGCGCGACGAGTTCCGTTCCGCTTCCGACAAACACCTTCGCGCCAATCTTCGTGGGATTTTTGCGCACGCCGTCGTAGTTGCAGGTGATGGTGCCCGCGCCAACGTTGGTGTTTTTGCCCACGCTGGCGTCCCCGAGGTACGTCAAGTGCATGGCCTTCACGCCCTCGTGCAGCACGCTCTTTTTCACTTCGACGTAGTTGCCCACGCGCGCGCCGGCGCGGATGTCCGCTCCGTCGCGCAGGTGGGCCATCGGCCCGACGACCACGCCCTTGCCCAGATGCGTCGCGCTCACCACGCAGTTCTGCCGCACCTCGCAGCCGTCTTCAATCAGCGAGTGGGTGATCACGCTCCCGCTGCGTATGACGCAGTTTGCGCCGATTCTTGTTTTGCCCAGCAACTGCACGTTGGGCTCGATCACGGTATCCGTCCCGACCTGCACATCGGCGTCAATCGTCACCGTGTTGGGCAGGTAAATCGTCACGCCGGCGGCCATCAGCGCGGCGCGTTTGTGGTGGCGGAGCAGGCGGTCCACTTCGGCCAGTTCGGCGCGCGTATTGCACCCCAGGATCTCGTGCGGGTCCGGAGCGACCTCGGCGAGCACCTTCTCGCCCTGCTGGTCGAGCAAAGCAATCGCGTCGGTCAGATAAATCTCGCGGTGCACGTTTTCCGGCCGCACCTGGCTCAGCCGCGGCCACAGCTTCTCCAGCGTGAAGCAGTAGATGGAGGAATTCACTTCGCGGATTTCGCGCTGCTCCGGGGTGAGCGCCTTTTCTTCGACGATGGCCGCCACGCTCCCGTCGTGCTTGCGCACGATGCGGCCGTAACCGGTAGGGTTGTGCAGGATGGCGGAGAGAATCGTCGCGGCGGCGCCGACAGTTTGCGCCGCGCGGCGGTGGGCCTCCAGCAGCGCGCGCAGCGTCTCCGCGCGGATCAGCGGCGCGTCGCCGGGCACCACCAGCGCGTACTTCACGCCGCGCAGGTATCTCCGCGCCACGAGCAGGGCGTGGCCCGTGCCGTTCTGCGGCTGCTGGAGCACGCAGCGCGCCCCGCGCGGCTCCACCACTGCGCGCACCGCGTCGGCCTGGTGGCCCACGATCACATACGTCGCCTGCGGCCGCAGTTCCCGCGCCGCCAGCACCACGTGCTCCACCAGCGGACGCCCTCCCGCGCGGTGCAGCACCTTCGCCAGATTCGATTTCAGCCGCGTGCCTTTCCCCGCAGCCAGCACCACTTCCGCAAAATCGCCAGCAGACATGGCCCGTATTCTCCTATCCGTGGAGGCGTTTGGCAATTCTGAGAAGCGACCGGCGACCGGAAGAAAGGGAAAACTGGTGAGCCGCTAGGGGCACAGCCAGGAGTGGCCGTGCTACGGGAACTGCCGCAGGAACCGCGCGTCGTTCTGAAAAAAAAGTTGGAGATCGCTGATGCCGTATTTGAGCATGGCAAAGCGGTCCACGCCGAGGCCGAAGGCAAAGCCGCAGAGACGTTTCGCGTCGTAGTTGACGAAGCCATAGACCGCCGGGTCCACCATGCCGGCGCCGAACATTTCGATCCAGCCGGAAAATTTGCACACGCGGCAGCCGCGGCCGTCGCAGACGTGGCAGCTCGCGTCCACTTCCGCCGACGGCTCAGTGAACGGAAAATAGCTCGGTCGGAGCCGCGTCTGCACCTTCGGCCCGAAGAACTCACGGATGACATACTCGATGGTGCCCTTGAAATCGCAGAAGGTGAGGTCCTCGTCCACGGCCAGCCCTTCCACCTGGTGGAACATGTAGGAGTGCGTGGAGTCCGGGTTGTCGCGCCGATAGACCTTCCCGGGCACGATGATGCGTACCGGCGGGGGCTGCTGTTCCATGGTGCGCACCTGCATGGGCGAGGTGTGCGTGCGCAGCAAGTATTGCGTCCCTGCGCCGGGCGGCAGCGCCAGGTAGAAAGTGTCCATGGTGTCCCGCGCGGGATGGTGCTCGGGGATGTTCAGCGCCTCGAAGTTGTAGTAGGGCGTCTCGATTTCCGGGCCGCCCACCACCCGGTAGCCCAGCGAGAGGAAGATGCGTTCGATGTCCTCGAAGGTCTGTTGCAGGACGTGCCGCGTGCCGATGGCCGTGCGCACGCCGGGCAGCGAGAGGTCCACGCGCTCGCGCTCGAGCGCCTGCTGCTCCGCGGCCACGTTCACTGCCTGCCGGCGCTGCTCGACCGTGGTTTCCACGTGCGCGCGGAACTCGTTCAGCGCCTGCCCCACCGCGCGCTTCAAATCCGGCGGAGCGGTCTTCAGCCAGTTGTCGGTGATTTGCGAAAGCAGCCCGGACTTCCGCCCCAGCCAGTAATCGCGCAGCGCCTTCCAGGCCTCCGGCGTGTTGGCTCCGGCGGCCGCGGCGTCAAAATCCGCGCGCAGCGCAGCGAACAGGTCGGACACGTTGTCCGCTGTCCCGGCGCGGATTTCCGCCAGCGTGCGCTTCGTGTACTCGTGCGGGATGCCCATTTTCAGGTCGCCAGTGTACCGTCATACGCCCGTTGTCGAAAGTGGGCGTTTGGCGAAGAACCGTTTGAAGGTTAGAAAGTTGGAATGTTGGAAGGTGGCCGCGAACCGGTGCGCTGCAAGAACCTTCCAGCTTTCCAACCTGTCAACGTTCCACCTTTAGGCCAGCGCCGCTTTGGCCTGCGCCGCGAGTTGCCCGAAGCCCGCCGCGTCCCGCACGGCCATGTCCGCCAGGATTTTGCGGTCCACGCCGATGCCGGCTTTCTTCAGCCCGTTCATGAACTGGCTGTAAGAAAGGCCGTTCAGGCGCGCGCCGGCGCCGATGCGCTGGATCCACAGCATGCGGAACTGCCGCTTGCGGTTGCGGCGGTCGCGGTAGGCGTAGCGCATGGCCCGCTCCGACGCTTCCTTGGCCGACCGGAACAGCTTGCTCTTGGTGAGGAAGAAGCCTTTAGTGCGCTTCAGATACTTCTTGCGGCGTGCACGGCGCTTCGTGCCGCGTTTGACGCGTGGCATGGGCTTTGCTCCTTTATGTTTGGGGAGACAAACACGCAAAGCACCCGCCCATTTGAAATTTCAAGTTTGAGATCTGAAATTCCAAGCGGCCAGCGCCTGACGGGTTTGTCTCCGAAGTGCTGCAAGGGCAGGGTTTCAACCCCGCTGTCTGCCCCTTCTCAGTTTCTCTTCAGGGGCTTTAGCCCCCTGAAGGGCTGGTCTGGGCGGCGCGTTAGATTGCTCTTGCGCGCCTGTATTCACCGGCCGGCAGGCACCCGTGACGCCTGACAGCACGGAACGAAAACGAAACTCGAAAATCGAAGCTCGGTCAGCCGCTACATGTACGGCAGGATGGCCTTGATCTGCGCCGCGTCCGCCGCGTGCACCTTGGTGAGCTTCTTCAGCCGGCGCATGCGGTTGGCCTTTTTGGTGCCCAGCAGGTGCCGCTTGCCGGAGTGCATGCGCAGCACTTTCCCCCCTGCGGTAATCTTGAACCGCTTGGCCGCCCCGCGGTGCGTCTTGCGCTTGTACGCCTTTGCCTTTTTCGCCATGTGTCCCTTCGCTCCGGATGACCTTGGGATGGGCAGCCCGGCGGGGAGAGTCCCGCGGTCGCCTCTGTGTCCTACTGGGTGGATTCCGCGCCGGACTTCTCTGCGCCAGCCGGCGCGGGCTTCCCCGCGCCTTTCTTGGGCCCCAGCAGCGCCAGCAGGATGTTGGCCTCCATGCGCGGCATAGTCTCCACTTGCGCGTAGTCGGCCAGGTCGTTCAACAGCCGCTGCATCTTGGCCTGCCCTACTTCCTTGTGCGCCATCTCGCGACCGCGGTGGAAGATCATCGCTTTCACGCGGTGTCCCTCGCCCAGGAAGCGGATGATCTGGTTCTTGCGCACCTGGTAGTCGTGCTCGGCGGTGGAAGGCCGGAACTTCACTTCCTTGATGACCGTGCCCTTCTGGTGTTTGCGCTGTTCGTGGGCGCGCTTGTTCTCGATGTAGAGGAACTTGCCGTAGTCCATGATCTTGCAGACGGGCGGCACGGCACTGGGCGAGATTTCCACCAGGTCCAGCCCTTTTTCGCGGGCCAGCTTGACGGCTTCGAAGGGAGCCATCACCCCGAGCTGGTTGCCCTCATCGTCAATCACGCGGATTTCTCGCGCCCGGATGCGCTCGTTGACCCGGGTGCGGTCACTGGGTCGGATGCTGCGTTCAGCGATAACTCCACCTCCTACTGCGAAGATCGGGATTCGCTACCCGTAGAATTCAGATATCAGAATGCTGCCACCGGATGCTAAAAAGCTGTCCAGAGAAAAAAGCCCCACATCTCCGGCCCTCCGCCTCGACCTAGGCGGCGGCCAGGAAGGGGCAAGCGCGCAGTATAGCATGCCCGGCGGCAATTAGGGAGCCGGGGGTAGCCAAATCGTAGCACAGGCTAAAAGCCTGTGCGCCCGCCTGCGGCGCGGCCCGCGTCCCAAGGCTTCGGGACCAGGCCGGCGCCTGAGCGGGCTTGCCCCACCCAAATTGGCGCTTCCGCACCTCCCCCAATCGGGCGCAAGATGAGGTCCTGTAGGTCGCCAATGGTGGAGATTCTCTACGCTACAACGCCCCAGCAAATCGCCACCCTCCGCGAACTGTTCCTCGAATATCAGCACTGGCTGGGCGTTGACCTCTGCTTCCAGAGCTTCGAAGCGGAACTCGCCGCGCTCCCCGGCGAGTATGCGCCGCCCACCGGCCGCCTCCTGCTGGCTCTCTACGACGCCCAGCCCGCCGGCTGCGTGGCCCTGCGCAGACTCGCGCCGGACGTTGCTTCCTGTAGCGGTGCGTCTTCAGACCGCCCCCTTCCGCCCAGTGAATCCGCCTGCGAAATGAAGCGTCTCTTCGTCCGCCCGCAATTCCAATCGCTGAAAATCGGCCGGCTGCTCGCCGAACGCATCATCGCCGAGGCCCGCGCCATCGGCTATCACACCATGCGCCTGGATACGCTTCCCGTCATGACCCGCGCCCACGCGCTCTACGCCGCGCTCGGCTTCCAGCAAATCCCGCCCTACCGCCACAACCCCGTCCCCGGCGCCATCTACATGGAGTTGAATCTCTAACCATGCCCTTCGTGTTTCATTCTTTGCCTTTTTCCTTTTTACTTTCGCCATTTCGCCCCCTAGCCTCTCGCCGGCGCTTTCTGATATTGTGAAGGGTTACTTTGGGCGTCGTGTGACCAGCAGGAGGAGTGCCGCTCTGTACGAGCGGCCTTTGGACGAGGATGACCCTCCAGCGAATCGTGACCTGCGGCTTCGGGCACGGCTGAAGCCCTGCCCTGACGGGGCCGGAACGAACATTCATGACCTCCATGGCACTGAAACAGATCGTTGTGCGCGGCGCGCGCCAGCACAACCTGAAGAACCTCAATCTCGAAATCCCGCGCAACTCGCTCACCGTCATTACCGGCCTGTCCGGCTCGGGCAAGTCCTCGCTTGCCTTCGACACCATTTATGCCGAAGGCCAGCGCCGCTACGTGGAATCTCTTTCCGCCTACGCCCGGCAATTCCTCGACCAGATGGAGCGCCCCGACGTGGATTCCGTCGAAGGCCTTTCCCCGGCGATCTCCATCGAGCAGAAGACGACCACGCGCTCGCCACGTTCCACCGTCGGCACCATCACCGAAATCTATGACTATCTGCGCGTGCTGTGGTCCAGCGTGGGCACGCCGCACTGTCCGCGTTGCGGCAAGCTCATCGCCCGCCAATCCACCGAGCAGATTGTGCAGTCCATCCTCGCGCTGAAGCCCGACGACCGCATCATGATCCTTGCCCCCATCGCCCGCGGCCGGAAGGGCGAGTACAAAAAGGAACTCGAAAAGCTGGCCCGGGACGGCTTCGTCCGTGCGCGCATTGATGGCGATCTGTGCAACCTCGACGATCCGCCGCAGCTCGACAAGCGTAAGAACCACACCATCGAAGTGGTCGTGGACCGCCTGCTGGTCAAGCCCGGCATCGCCAAGCGCCTGGAAGGCTCCATCGAAACTGCCTTGAAGCTGGCCGGCGGCATCGTCACCGTGGCCATCGTGGACGGCCCCGAGCAGATGTACTCCGAAAAACTGGCCTGCGCCGACTGCGGCATCAGCATCCCGCAGCTCGAGCCGCGCTCCTTCAGCTTCAATTCGCCTTACGGCGCCTGCCCGGCGTGCAACGGACTCGGATCGAAATACGATTTCGATCCCTCCAAAGTGATCGTGGACTGGTCCAAGCCGCTCTTCGAAGGCGGACTCGGCCCGGGCGCCGGCTCCGCGCACCTCCGGCGCACGCTGCAGCTCGCCGCCTACGCGCACAAGTTCGAACTGGAGACGCCCTTTGAGAAACTCTCCCGCCGCGTGCAGAACCTCATCCTCTACGGCAATCCCGCAAGGGGCCGATCTTTGGACCGGCCCGATTCTGCGTCGGAGCGCCCAGCGCGCGCCAAAGGCCTCGAATTCCCCGGCATCCTCAGCTTCCTCGAACGCGTGCTGGAAGAGTCCACTTCGGAAAGCTACCGCGAGTGGCTTACGCAATACATGAGCGCCGTGCCCTGCGCAGCCTGCGCCGAGCGCCGCCTGCGCCCGGAAAGCCTCGCCGTGCGCGTGGGCGGCGTTTCCATCGCGGACTTTACTGCGCTGCCCATCAGCGGCGCGCGGGAGGCCGTGGACGCCATGCGCGCCGCGCTCACTCCGCGCCAGATGCAGATCGCCGGGCGCGTACTGCACGAAATCGCCGAGCGCCTGGATTTCCTGCTCGCCGTCGGCCTCGGCTACCTCACCCTGGACCGTTCCGCCGTCACGCTCGCCGGCGGCGAAGCGCAGCGCATTCGCCTGGCCACGCAGATCGGCTCCAAGCTGCGCGGCGTGCTCTACGTCCTGGACGAGCCCTCTATCGGCCTGCACGCCCGCGATAACAACCGCCTGTTGCAGACGCTCGAACACCTCCGCGACCTCGGCAACACCGTGCTGGTCGTGGAGCACGACGAAGAAACCATCCGCCGCGCCAACTTCGTGGTGGATCTCGGCCCCGGCGCCGGCAATGCCGGCGGCTATCTCGTGGCCACCGGCCCTCCCGCCGCCATCGCCTCCAACGCCGCATCCCTCACCGGCCGCTACCTCGCCGGCCAACTAAAAATCCCGGTGCCGGAAAAACGCCGCGCGCCCAACGGCAACTCCATTGCCGTTTTCGGCGCCCACGCCCACAACCTGAAACATCTCGACGTCCATTTTCCCCTCGGCGTGCTCACCGTCATCACCGGCGTTTCCGGTTCCGGAAAATCCACGCTCATCAACGACATCCTCTACCGCGCGCTGGTCAAGAAGCTTTACCGCGGCATGGAAGCCCCCGGCGCGTACAAGGCCATTCTCGGCATCGAGCACATTGACAAGGTCATCCAGATTGACCAGGCCCCCATCGGGCGCACCCCGCGCTCCAATCCGGCCACCTACACCGGCGTCTTCACACCCATCCGCGAGTTGTTTGCCATGCTGCCCGAATCCCGCGAGCGCGGCTATCGCCCCGGGCGCTTCAGCTTCAACGTGAAAGGCGGCCGCTGCGAGGCCTGTCAGGGCGACGGGCTGCGTCGCATCGAGATGAATTTCCTGCCCGATGTGTACGTCACCTGCGAGGTGTGCCGTGCCCGCCGCTACAACGCGGAAACCCTCAACGTGCTCTTCAAGGGCCGCTCCATCGCCGACATCCTTGAAATGCAGGTGGAAGACGCGCTGGCGCTGCTGGAAAATATTCCGCAGATTAAGCAGAAGCTCATCACGCTGGTGGACGTTGGCTTGGGCTACTTGACGCTGGGCCAATCGGCCACCACGCTTTCCGGAGGAGAGGCCCAGCGCATCAAGCTGGCCCGCGAGCTTTCCCGCCGCCAGACCGGGCGCACCCTCTACATCCTCGACGAGCCGACTACCGGATTGCACTTCGACGACGTGAAGAAGTTGCTCGACGTGCTGAACCGCCTGGTGGACCTCGGCAACACCGTCATCATCATCGAGCACCACTTGGATGTGATTAAGCAGGCCGACTGGGTCATTGACCTCGGCCCCGAGGGCGGCGACGCCGGCGGAAAAATTGTGGCCCAGGGAACACCAGAGCAAGTAGCAAGGAATAAAAAGAGTTATACGGGACAAATCTTGGCGCGAGTGTTGAATGGTTCCGGCAGAAACGGCACCGACGGCGGCAACGGCACAGGCAAGTAATCGTACGTGCGTATGGCAATACGCCCCGCTTCTTCTCCGCGTCCTCTGCGCGCCCCTGCGATCTCTGCGTTAAGGTTTGGTCTTCTCGATCTGAAATCCCCAATCTCAAATCCGCGATGCCTCCCACGCCGACACTCGCGCGCCCCGCAAAGTGTTAACATTCGTTCTGCACGTGTCCGCGGTGCCCGCCCGTAAAGGAGCCGCCGTGAAATCCACGCACACGCAGACTCCCCCCGCCGACCGCATCGCGCTTCCGCCGCCGTCGTCCGCCGGACGGATGTCGCTCGACGAGGCCCTCGCCCGCCGCCGTTCGGTGCGCGAATTCGCCGCGAAACCACTCACCGAGGCCGAACTCGCGCAACTCCTGTGGGCCGCGCAGGGCATCACGCATCCGGAGGGCTACCGCACCGCGCCCTCGGCCGGCGCGCTTTATCCCCTCGAACTCTATGTGGCCACGCCCGCCGGCTTCTTTCATTACGACCCGCGGCGCCACCAGTTGACCTGCCGCTCCGACCGCGATCTGCGCCCGGCGCTCTCCCGCGCCGCTCTCGACCAAGAATGCGTGCGGGACGCTCCGGCGATCCTCGTTTTGGCCGCCGTGTTCGAGCGCATTGCCCAGAAATACGGCGCCGCGCGCGCCCCGCGTTACGTGCACATGGAAGTGGGCCACGCCGCGCAGAACGTCTTGCTCGAAGCGGTGGCCCTGGGGCTGGGCAGTGTGGCGGTCGGCGCCTTCGACGATGCTCTGGTGCAGCGCATTCTCTCCCTGCCCGGCGATCACGAGCCGCTCTACCTCATCCCCATCGGCCATCCGCGCTGAGCGGCGCGCCTAGCGCCGGCGCGTGCCCTGCGGGTGGCCCAAGCTGGCGAAGTCTAGCGGGCCCGCGAGCTCTTTTATTTTCGGCCATTCCTTTGCCTTCTTCTCTGATTGCTTGAGAGCCTGCGGGTGTCCTCTCCAAAAACAAAGGGCGGGCCGCCGGCCCGCCCCTTGCGGATCCTCCAACTCGTTGACGCTTCAACCTGCTGTGTCCCCTACGGCTTCAATTCTTTCCCCTTGGCGTCAAACTTCACTTCCACTTTTTTTCCTTCGGCGGTGGTGGCCTTGAACTCATAGGCCACGCTCGTTCCCTCCGTCACTTTCTCCGCCAGTTGGACTTTCGCCTTGGGGAATTTGCTGTCCAGAGCCAGGCGCACGGCTTCCGGCACGTCCTGCATATCAATGCTTTCCTCGACGATGAGCAGCTTGCCATCCGGCGCAAACAAAACGTCCCGATGGATTTTGCCCTCCATGCTCTCCACCTCGTACGCCGTCTGGCCCTTTTCCAGTTCTTTTGCGTAGCCCTTGATCGTGGCTTTGGGATACGCCTTCGCAAACGCCGCAATCACTGGCGCGGGCACATCCTTTTTGGCGATTGGCGTTTCTCCTTCGTCCACTTCGTCCATAGTTTTCTTCGCCGCCACTGGTTCCTTTGCCGCCGAAGGCGTCGCAGCTTTCTTTGGCGCCTTCGTTTCCTGCGCCCCCGCCGCCGCACCCAGCGCCAACAGCATTGTCGCCCCCATAAGGATGTGCACGAGCTTAGTTGTGGTCTTCATGGGTCCTCTTTTAGCCGCCCCTTCCGCTGCTAGAAGTCTACCACGCGCCGCATTCGCCGCTCACCGCCGGGTTGAATCGCTTCGTGGAGCGCGTGGCAACGCTGGCCTCGCTGCACACGGGATTTCACGGCCGCTGCGCCGTTGTCCGTCGAGGCCCCGATCGGGCCGCATGTGTTAGAGTACGCAGAAGGAGGGTTAGGTTCATCGCCGCGGGAAGCTATCCAGCCCTGCATCCCCGTGCTGTAGATCGAGCGTGCACTTGCCGTTGGCGTTTGCAGCGTATCCTCAGGGAGATATCGCCAGCGGTTAGCAGAAAGGCACACCGCGTTCAAGGTTGGCTTGTCGCCCTTCTCGCCGAAACCTTAACGTGATTTAATCAGCCCGCTGAACGGCTGATTCATTGGATTAGCCTCACGATGACCTCAGAGCCGCGCGATTCAACGCTTCGCCTGCGGCGGCCTTCGCGGCCGGAGGTGCTCCTGTGCGGGATCCTGCTGCTGGTGGTTTGGATCAGCCTGCGGGAGGTCAGCCGCGGCGAGCTCTTCTTTAACGTGGATGAGACCCAGCACGCTGTCGCCGGGCTGTTCATTTGCGATTTCCTGCGCGACCTGCCCCTGGCGCATCCGGTGGACTACACCTTCCGCTACTACGCGCAATATCAGTCCATGAGCATCGGCCTGTGGCCGCCGCTGTTCTACTTTGTCGAGGGGGTGTTCTTTCTGGTGCTGGGGCCGTCGGTGGAGACGGCACGCCTGGCGGTGCTGCCCTTCGCGCTGTTGGCCGTCTTGGCCTGGTACCGTCTGGCGCTCCTGCTGCACAACGAGTGGAACGCCGCGTTATCCACGTCCTTGCTGGTCCTGCTGCCCACGATGATCCTCTTCCAGCAGCAGGTCATGTTGGAGATGCCCACCTTGGCGATGTGCCTGGCGGCGGGCTACTTCTGGGTGCGCTATCTGCAGGATGGCGCGCGCAGATGGCTCTACCTCTTCGCCCTGCTGGCCGGCCTGGCCCTGCTGGCCAAGTTCTCCAGCCTCTTTCTGGCGCTGTTCTGCCTGTTCAGCGTGATCGTGCTGAAGCGCTGCGAGCGCTTGTGCAATCCGGCGTTGCTGCGCGCCGCGGGCATTGTGGTGCTCCTGGCTGCTCCGTATTACCTGCTCATCCTCGGCGTATCCGGGAGCACGATCACTGCGCACTTGAGCGGCTCCTGGAGACCCCAGGTGGGGATTGTGAAGGCTCTCCTCTTTTACCCAGCGGCGCTGGTGCAAGACTTGGGCTGGCCCCTGCTGCTGCTCAGTGGCCTGGGCATGCTGCTGGCGCCCCGGCTGGCCAAGCCGGAGGCCGCGCGGCTGATGTTCGCGTGGATTCTGGCCTGTTACTGCTTCTTTACGCCCATCGGCTCGCGCGAGGGGCGCTACGTCTTTTACTGGCTGCCCGCGTTCCTCTTTTTTGCGGCCGTGCCGTTCACCAGCCAGTACGCGCGGCCCTGGCTGCGCCGGGCCGCCGCGGTTGCGGCGCTGGTGGTGTTCGCGCTCTCGCTGCGCGCGGCCTGGCGCTATGAACGGCCGTACCTGGAGGGTTTCGCGCCGTTAGCGCACAAGCTGGTGATGAGCGCGGAGCCGGGGGTCATCCTCTACGACGGGCCGATCCCCGGCAACCTGGCGTTTCACCTGCGGGCCTACGACCCTGAGCGGCGCTTTATCCTGCTGCGCAAGGGGCTGTACGTCACGCAAGTGCAGAAGGCCATCAACTACCAGGAACTGGTCACCAACCGCGAGGAGATTCGCGACCTGCTCAACCGCTACGGCATTCGCTTCATCGTTGTAGACGAGCACGTGTCCCTGGAGTGGCCCATCCAGCGAATCCTGCGCGACTACCTCCAGACGCCGGAGTTCCGCCTCGTGCAGCGCTTTCCGGTGGAGACGAACATGCCCGACTGGAAAAACCGCACCCTGTTGCTCTACGAAAACCTGGACGTTAAGCCCCGCACGGACCCTTTCCTGCAAGTGCGCGTCCTGTCCCTGGGGCGCGACATCAATGTGCGTTTCGACGACCTCCTGCCGCCCCCCTACGGCAAGCGCCAATAAGCTCCGCCGGGCCCGCAGCCCGGAAATTTGAGCTGCCCGGCTTTCGTCTTTTCTCTCTTACGGAATGCGCGTAGAGTGTTCCCCGCATGACTAGGTACGACATTTCGCCGCTCTCCCTCGAACGCATCCGCACCTATCCGCTCGCCAAGCGCAAGTCCAAGGTCACTGTCCGCGATTTCGCCCGCGTGCCCAAGCGCGGCGCGAGCATCGCGCAGTTCATCGCCGCACTCCCGCGCATCCTCGCCGCCGACGATTTCCGCGCCGTCATTGCGGCCCTGCGCCGCGCCCGCGCCAAGCGCAAACCCATCCTGTGGGGCCTGGGCGGGCACCTCATCAAGGTCGGCCTCGCGCCCATCCTGATTGACCTGATGCGTCGCGGCTACGTCAGCGGCATCGCCATGAACGGTGCCGCGCTGGTCCACGATTTTGAAATCGCCCTGGTCGGCAACACCTCCGAAGACGTCGAAGCCGCGCTGGGCCGCGGCGAATTCGGCATGGCTGAAGAAACCGGCCTGTATCTCAACGAAATCGCCGTGGGCGCCGCGCGCAGCGGGACAAGTGGCGAGCGGAGTCGAGCCATCGGCTTGGGCGAAGCCGCCGGCAAACTGCTCACCAACAAACGCCTCGGCGCGAAGCATCTCGACAAAAGCGTGCTCGCTGCCGCCTATCGCGCGCGCGTGCCGGTCACCGTGCATCTGGCCATTGGCACGGACATCCCGCACATGCACCGCGCGGCGGACGGCGCCTCGCTCGGCGCCGCCACGCATCACGACTTCCGCCTCTTCTGTGCCCTGGTGAAAAAAATGCATCCCGGCGGTGTCTATCTCAACTGGGGCAGCGCCGTGATTCTCCCCGAAGTGTTTCTGAAGGCCGTCAGTGTGGCGCGCAATCTGGGCACGCCGCTGCGCGGCATCACCACCGCCAACTTCGACTTCCTCCAGCACTACCGCCCGCTACAAAATGTGGTGAAGCGTCCTACGCTTTCGGCAGGCTCGCGCGGCTTCTCCATCACCGGCCATCACGAGCTTCTCCTTCCGCTCCTCTCCGCCGCTCTGTAGGGGCGCGATATATCGTGCCCCTACGGTTTACGCGCCCCGCTTGCTGCGCTCCGCGTCTTTCCAATCCGAGTTCCGAAATTCTTCCTCCGCGCCCTGTGGCGCATTCTGCTCACCCCGTGTCACAATACTTGGCAGATGAAGAACTCCAATCGCCATCTCCCGCTTCCTGAAAATGGCGCGGCGCCGCCTGAGCCGGCTGCTTCCCCGGAATCTGCGCCGCCCGTCGTTCCTCCCGCGCCTGCGCTCCCCGACGACCTCCGCATTTCCTGGACCTGGACCGACGTCATGATTTTCATTCTTTTCTCGCTGGGCATCGGCATGGTTGTCGAGTACGCCCTGCTGACGCTGGCCGTCGGCTTCGGCTACGCCAAGGCGCCCGAACTCCAGCGCTTCGCCGCCACGAACACGGTGTACGTGGCCATCCGCCAATCCGTGTGGTTCACTTTCATGTTGGGGTTTCTCTACTTGACGCTCCGCCCGCGCGTCGTGCAGCCTTTCTGGGTCAGCCTGGGCTGGCGCGAGCCGCGCGCCCGCGACGTGCCCCGCCCTTTGTTCTACGCAGTCTGTTTTCTGGGTGGATTTGTTCTGGCCCTGGCGGTGAGTTACGTCTCGCACTTCTTCATGCCCCAGCGCCCGCTGCCCATCCAGGCGCTCTTCCAGGACCGCCAGAGCGCCTACCTGATGGCTGTCCTCGGCGTGCTGGTAGCCCCGCTGGTGGAAGAGACCATCTTTCGCGGCTTCCTCTATCCGGTCTTCGCCCGCAGTCTGGGTGCCGCCGCCGCGGTGCTCCTTACCGGCGCGCTCTTTGGCATGGTGCACGGCGCGCAGCTTGGCGGGGTGCTGCCGCTGGTAGCTTTGTTGGGCGTGGTGGGCTGCGTCTTTACCGTGGTCCGCGCCCGCACCGGCAGCGTCATCCCCTGCTACTTCCTCCACCTCGGCTACAACTCCATCCTCTTTGTCGGCTTCTTCTTCAGCCAGGAATTCCGCAGGCTGCCCTTGGTGCGATAAGCGGCGGCAACACAACTTTGAGTGTGGGTGGGAAACTATTTCGCCCAGCGCTGCGTGTAGAGATCGCAAATGCGGCGTATGAAGCTATCCCAATGCAGTGGGTCGCCGGGTTGCGGCGCCGGTGCAGAAGTGTGGACAGCCGAGATAGCTTTTCGGCTCGAATTATCATAATTCAGGACAATCGCAGCGTTTGCCTCAAGCCCTGGACCATTTGCTGGGTGCGAACGCACGGGAATCGTTCGCAGCAGGTCAACGCAAAAACGCACTAGCTCGGAAGGGTTTCTGTGTTTTGTAACCCCTCTCCTCAAGGGCGACTGGAAGCGCTCCGCGATATTGATGACGGTGATCGCCGCGACGATTGTGTCCTGATCATATCGGTGCATAAATTGATGCAGCGCGTCAAGGTCACGCTGTCGGTTCCGCTGCGCCTTGCGATGCTCCGTCATGATGGATTTCGCTTCGCAAGCGAGACGAAAGTTGCTCGGCTGCGAGCGCGAAATCAGCCGCTCGGCGCGCTTTGCCGCTGGCCCCGCCACCGGCGGGCCCATTGCTAGGTCCACGTTCCAATCACTCGTGCCCACCTTCACTTTGCGGTTCAGTTCGTACACCAGGCGACCCGAAGCAGCCTCCTCCTTCAGGTCAGGGCAGGTCGCCAGCAGATCATCCAGCAGAAGTTCGAGCAGGGTGTTGGAATGCTTGTTGGAGCGAGGGTGATACGGTTCTTTGAGGAGATAGGCAGCGAAGCGCTGGGGAGCGTTCATGCGATTCTGGATTTCTTCAGCCGATAAACTCGAGCTTGTTCCCCTCGAAATTCAACTTGCTGAGCTGGTTCTGCGCCAGTCGGAAGTATTCCGGCTCGATTTCGTATCCCACACTCGATCGGTGTGCATCAATCGCTGCTGCCGTTGTGTGCCCGAGGCCCCAAAACGGGTCGAGTACCCAATCGCCGACGAATGAAAACATGGAGATTAGACGGAAAGCAAGCTCCTTCGGGAAAGGAGCCGGATGCATTCGTGTGCTCTCGCCTGGAATGTCAGACCAGATCTGTCGAAACCACTTCTGGTGTTCTTCTTTCCCGATTACGCTGAGCTTCCGCTGACGGTCGGTCGGGTGCCGGTACTCGCCGGGCTTTCTGAAAATCAGGATGTACTCGACATCGTTCTTGATGATGGCATTCGGTTCGTAGGGTTTCCCGAGGAACGTCGAGCCGTTCCCCTTTACTTCTGTTGCTGCGTTGGCGATCTTGTGCCAAAAGATTGGGCTGAGGTAGTCGAATCCGCATTCACGCGCATGGGCGATGATTTCCGCATGCAGGGGCACAACACTGTGCCGTCCCGCGGCCCGCCGCGACAAACATACGTCTCCAACAACAACACACAACCGCCCTCCGGCGTGCAGCAGCTCGAAACACCTTTTCCACACTCGCGCGAGCTCTTTCTGAAACTTCTCACGCTGTTCGACTGCGCCCAATTGTCCGTGCGCTGCTGAACTTGGATATTTTTTAAGTGTCCAGTATGGAGGGGACGTTACAACAAGGTGAACGCAGGGACCGTGTCCCATGTCCCGCATCTCTCGTGCATCGCCGAGGTATATGCGGTGCTGTGTCTTAGGAAGATTCTCCCGGTCCGCCCAGGCGAGCTTCTTGCTTTCAAATTTTTCTTCAATCGAGCGCTCGGCGGTGGCTGCGCGCATGTCTCGGAAATCCTTTCGGGAAACCAATTCTGAAGGTTGTGCACTACCCTGTCAACAAGCACATCCTTGCTTGGTCACGCCGACTTCCCCGGAATGAGTTAGAATAACAGGCCCGCTTAGGTAGGGGGCTTACCCGTGCATACCACGCAGCCGATTGAATGGACACCGCAGGGTGTCCGCATGCTCGACCAGCGCCGCCTCCCCGCCGAAGTCGTTTACATCACCTGCACCAACTACGCCGGCGTGGCCGCGGGCATCCACGACATGGTCATCCGCGGCGCTCCGGCTATTGGCGTAGCCGCGGCGATGGGCGTGGCCCTGGGCGTCGAGCGGTCTGCCGCGAAATCCCTCGACGAGCTGAAAAAAGAATTCCCCGTCATCTGCGACGCGCTCGCCCGCACGCGGCCCACCGCCGTGGATCTCTTCTGGGCCATCGAACGCATGAAAAGGCGTTTTGCCACCGCCGCGGCCGAGTCCAACGGCGCGCTCGACCGCGTCCGCGCCGCCCTCGTCGCCGAGGCGCAGCAGGTCCATCTCGAAAAGAAAGCGATTGACGAAGCCATCAGCCGCTTTGGCGCCGAGCTGATGCCCCGCGAAGGCCGCGTCATGACGCACTGCAACACCGGCGCGCTGGCCACCGCCGGCATCGGCACCGCGCTGGGTGTGATTCGCGTGGCCGTCGCGCAGGGCCGCAAGCTCCACGTGCTCGTTCCCGAGACGCGCCCCTATCTCCAGGGCGCGCGCCTCACTACTTGGGAATTGCAGCAGGACGGCATTCCGCTCACGCTCATCACCGACAACATGGTCGGGCACATGCTGCAAGCCAGGCAGGTCGGCGCTATCGTGGTCGGCGCGGACCGCATCGCCGCCAACGGCGACACCGCCAACAAAATCGGCACCTATCAGATCGCCGTGCTTGCCAATGAGCACAAAGTCCCCTTCTACGTCGCGGCGCCTATTTCCACGCTGGATCTGTCCATTCCCGGCGGCGAGCAGATTCCCATCGAAGAACGTTCCGCGCAGGAAGTGACGCACATCCAGGGTGTGCGCATCGCCCCGGACGTGGCCGTGGCTAATCCGGCGTTCGACGTCACTCCCGCGCGGCTCATCGCCGCCATCATCACCGAGCTCGGCATTGCCCGCGCGCCGTACACGGAATCGCTGCGCGCGCTGTGCGCAGGGGCCAGGGGTGAGGGGTCAGGGGCCGGGGGTTAGGGAACAGCGGCGCGAAAAGATTGTTGGCATGTTGGAAGGTTGGAAAGTTGGAAGGTTGCGGCGCAGCTTAAGTTGAGAGAAGGTTTCAACGTTCCAACCTTCAGACCTTCCAACATTTAAATACTTTTTCTCCGGCGGTGGGTCACGTCACTGGACACAGGCAAGGGAGGTTGCAATGCTTGACGCGAACCTGATCCACTCTCTCCCAAAACTCTCTGCTCCGATTCTCACCGCCTATCTGGATACCAACCCGGCCGACCCGCGCAACCAGCGCCATCCCGCCGGCTACGTCATCTGGCTGAAGTCCCGCGCCAAAATTATCGGCTCGCGCGCCCCCGCGGACGAACAAAAGCAATTCAAAGAACAGCTCGCTCGTGTCGAATCCTATCTGCGCAATCGTCCGCCGCGCGAGCGCGGTGTGGTCATCTTTGCCGGGCTGCAGACCTGGCAGTGGCTCCCGCTGCACGTGCCGCTGGAAGACGAACTGCACTGGGGCCGCCCCTCGCTCACCCAGCTGCTCTGGTTGCTGGACGAGCACCAGCCCTCCGGCGTGGTGCTGGTGGACCGTTCCGGCGCGCGCTTCTTCCGCTTCTGGCTCGGTGAAATGGCCGAGCAGAAGGAAGCTGCGCTGGTCCTGGACACCTCCGCCTGGAAAGGCAAGGAACTCGTCGCGCCCGCCCACGCCGGCGCGCAAAAAATGCGCGGCTCCATGCGCGACGTCTTCGAGCAGCGCGTCGAGGCGCAGTATGAGAGATTCCACCGCGAAGCCGCCCAGCAGATTGTGCAATGGGCGCAACGCGAGAAGTTGTCGCCCGTCTTTGTGGCCGGCCCCAACGAATCCGTGGAGCCCGTGTGGGCCGAGCTGCCCAAGACGTTCCGCGAGCGTGCCGCGCTGGTGAAAGGCTTCTCCGGAAAAATCGCCCCTGCCGAATTGCAGCAGCACATCGCCCCCGAGCAGGAGCGCTGGAAGCGCGCCCACGAGCTGGAGACCGTCAACGGCTTGCTCGCTCATCCCAACGGCATTCGCGCCATCGTCGGCCTGGACGAGACGCTGGCCCGCCTCCAGCAGGGTGCCGCGCGCGGCCTGGTCGTTGTCCGCGGCTTGGGCGGCAAGCTCCGCCAGTGCTCCAAATGCGGCTGGACCGACCGCTCCGCCGACCCCGCCTGCCCCGGCTGCGGCGGCGAACGCCGTGTCATCCCGCTCCGCGCTGTTCTGCCCGAGCTGGCCCGCAAGCACGGCGTCCCCGTGGAAGTCGTCACCGGTGACGCGGCCCAAAAACTGCGCGATGCCGGCGGCCTCGCCGCCTGGTTGCGGTAGCACAGGCTTTCAGCCTGTGCGGGGGCGTTTTCTACTCTGCATCCTCTGTGTCCCTTCCGTGCTCTCTGTGTTTCGTATTTTCCTGAACCCTTTCTCTTTCTTCTGCATCTTTCTCCCAGGCGTACAGTCCGCTTCGACAATTGGGGGAACCATGAACAACCGACTTCTTCTGTCTCTTGCCGTTCTTTCTTTGTTCGTCTTGGCCGCGCCCATGCTGGCGCAAGCCGACACACTCACCGAGGCGGACCGCGACCGCCTGCTCGCCTACCTGCGCAGCACGCGGGACGCCGTCAAGCAAGCCACCAAGGGTCTTTCCTCCGCGCAGTGGAACTTCAAGTCCGCGCCCGACCGCTGGTCCGTAGCCGAGTGCCTCGAGCACATCGCCGCCTCTGAAGATTTCCTTTTCAAGCTGGTCACCGACAACGTGATGAAGCAGCCCGCTCCTGCCGGCCCGTTTGACGCGGTCAAGGCCCGCGAAAAGGACGACCAGATCCTGAAGATGATTCCCGACCGCAGCCAGAAAGCCCAGGCGCCCGAGCCGCTGCGTCCCACCAACCGCTACCGCTCACCGCAAGCCGCCTGGAAGCAGTTCGAGGCCAGCCGCAAGCGCACCGTTCAGTACGCGCGGAAAGAGCCCGGCCTGCGCGAACACGCTATAAATAGTCCCGTTTTCAAGGAGATGGACGCCTACCGCTGTCTGCTCTTCCTCGCCGCCCACTCCGCGCGACACACCTTGCAGATCAACGAGGTCAAAGCCGACCCCAACTTCCCCAGGAAATAGCTTGCACGCAGCACAGCCGCTCCGGGCCGTGCCGCGGCACGCGTTCACAGCCCGCGCTTGTTGCGGCTATGGCTGCGACCTTGGACTGTGGCCGCGCATGCGGGGCCGCCTCGCTTTCCGCCCGACATCTGCAATTTTCGATGGGATTTCTCTTGCTTCCGGAGGGAGTTCTCTAACAGCTTGTTGAAAAAGTCCAAATACGGTCTGTCCGGAGCGTTCCTTGGGTAGCGTCGCGTTGTAGCGCCGGGCTTTCGCGTTCTGTGCGTCCCGAGGTCTTTTGTCGGGAAGCCCGGCATCCGCCGCCCTGAAGGGCGGCGCTACGCCCTTATTTCAACAAGCTGCTACACCCTAAACCCTGGCCCCTGACCCCTGTCCCCTTTCTTCTCACTCGTACCGCAGCGCCTCCACCGGGTCCAGCTTGGCGGCTTTCCAGGCAGGATAAATCCCGAACAACAACCCAATCGAAGCTGCGGTCAGCAACCCGGCCAGCACCCAGAACAGCGACACGCTGGCCGGCAGCGACGGCGCGAACACCCGCACCAGCATCCCCAGCGCCGACCCGCCTACGATCCCGATGATCCCGCCGATGCCGGTCAGGGTCATGGCTTCCAGCAGAAATTGTTGCAGGATGTTCCGCCGCTTCGCTCCGATGGCCTTGCGGATGCCGATTTCCCGCGTGCGTTCCGTTACGCTCACCAGCATAATGTTCATCACGCCGATGCCGCCCACCAGCAGCGTCACTGCCGCCACCACAAAGATCAGCGCAAACACGCCCGTGGTGATTTGCCGCCACAGGTCAATGAATGCGTCCGGGGTGAAGATAGCGAAGTTGTCCGGCTTGTCGGAGGAAAGCCGCCGCTCGCGCCGCAGCAGGTCGCGCACCGCGTCCACCACCTGCGGCACCGCCTCCGCGCTCGAGGCCTTGATCCAGATCACGTAATCCTTCTGCTCCGGGTGCAGCTTGCGCAGCGTGGAAAGCGGGAAGCTCACCAGGTTGTCTTCCGGGTTGGCTCCGCCGCCCAGGGCCTGTTTGCGCCGCTCGTTCACTCCCACCACTGTGTACACCTGCCCCTCGATGTTCACCTCTTTCCCGATGGGATCTTCGTTGCGGTTCGGGAAGAGCGTGTTTGCCGTGTCGTAGCCCAGGATGACCACCGGCGCGCGGTGCTCTTCGTCCACCTGCGTCAGTGCGCGTCCCCGCGCCAGGCCGATGTCGAAAATCCGCCGCACCTGTGGCGGCCCGCCTTGCAGGATCACGTTCTTCGCCCGGTACTCCCCGCGCCGCACGTAGGTCGTCCCCGCGCCGAACTCCGGCCGGAATACGCGCAGGGTGGCTGCCGCCGCATCCACGTTGGGCAGAAGCGCGATCTTGTCCGCCCACTCCGCCTGCAATTCTTTCCGCGTGAGCCACTCGCTCGGCGGATGACCCAGACTGGCCCACGGAAAGCGGTAGCAGATGATGATGTTCGACCCCAGCGATTCCACCGCGCCGATGACGTTGGTGTTGAGGCCGTTGATCACGGAGGTCACCGCGATCACCGTACCCACGGCGATCACGATGGAGCCGATGGTCAGCCCCGAGCGCAGCTTGTTCCGCCGCATGGCGTCAATGGCCAGCCCTACCGCCTCCGCGAATTCGCTCACCCACGGCCGCTCGCGGAAAGCCGTCATCCGGCGCGCCACCGCTGCGCCTTGCGCCGCCCGGATTGTCTCTCCCACCGCCATTGCTCTTCACTTCCTGTGAAGCTCTGAACCTTGGAACCTTCAAACGTTCACACGGTTTTCCTGCCACCCGCTCCCTACTCAGCCCGCAGCGCCTCCACCGGATCCAGCTTGGCCGCCTTCGAGGCCGGATAAATCCCGAAGAACAACCCCACAAACGTGCTCACTAGCAGTCCCGCCACCACCGACCACAGCTTGATTGCGCTGGGCAGCGGGGTCACCCAGCTCACCACCTGCGCCACCAGGATTCCGCCGGCGATGCCCCACAGCCCGCCGATGGCCGCGATGGTCGCGCTCTCAATCAAGAACTGCAGCAGGATATCGCTGCGTCGCGCCCCGATGGACTTGCGCAGCCCGATCTCCTGCGTGCGTTCCGTCACGCTCACCAGCATGATGTTCATGATCACGATCCCGCCCACGAACAGCGAGATGGAGGCGATAGCCACGGTCACTCCGAAGAACGCCGAGCTGATGCTGGCCCAGATGGAGAGGAACGACGCGTTGGTCTCGATCACGAAGTCGTCCTTGTCGTTGGGCTTCAGGTGCCGCCGTCCGCGCAGGATCTGCCGCACCTCGTCCATCGAGGCGTCCAGCTTATCGGCCTCCCGCCCCTTGCCCCAGATGCGCACCGACTGCGACGTGCCGTAGCTCTTCTGGTACGTGGTGATGGGCAGGATCACGTAGTTGTCCCGCGACTGCCCCAGCGCCGAGCCCAGCTTCTTTCCGATGCCGACCACTTCGCACGGGTCGTTGTTGACGCGGATTTCTTTCCCCAGCGCGTCCACACCCGGGAACAGATTTTCGTAGATGTCCCACCCGATTACGCACACCGCGGCGGCCCGCAGTTGCTCGGAGTGCGTGGCGTAGCGCCCGGCGTGCAGCTCCAGGTCAGCGATGATGGGCATCGTGAAGCTGTACGCGCGCAGTCTGCTGTCCGTGACGGAGTTCGTGCCGTAGCGCACTTCCGCCATCTGGCCGGCGGTGGCCCCCACGTCCGCGCAGCTCTGGCAAAGGTCGCGCACCGCCTCGTAGTCTTCCAGCGTGAATTTCTTGCGCTTCTGCGTCTCCAGGAAGTCGTCAATGTTGGTGATGATGCTCGGCCCGCGGTTCACCAGGAACACGTCCGCGCCCAGGTTGAAAATTTTCTCCGAAACGTAAGAGTTCAGCCCGTTGATGAAGCTCACCACGGCGATCACCGACGTCACCCCGATCACCACGCCCAGCAGCGTCAGTACGCTGCGCAGCTTGTGCGCCCACAAGCTCGCCGCGGCGATCTTCACCGCCTCCGTGAACTCCATCGTGGTCTTCCCGGCCATGGTTGTTCTGCTCTGCTTGTAGTATACGCCCCTGCCCACGCCGGAATTACCGCCGGCCGGGATTCAGGAATCTGGACTTAGGATTCAGAGAACCAACAGCCCTCTCTCTCAGTTTCTCTAGCAGGCCACTCAGCATCCTGGACAATTCATTGGTTTGCCGAAGGATGGTTTCGATGTCCGGGGTCTTCAAGTATGCGAGGCGGCCAGCAATCAAGAAGTGCGTTTCCAGTTCCATGGGCGAGCCATGCGCGATGGAAAGCTGGTGGAGATAGTCACCCGTGCGTTTGCGGCCATGTCCCTCCGCGATGTTCGCGGGAATCGAAACCGCCGCCCTTTGAAGCTGGCTGGTCAAACCGTATTTCTCCCGGGCCGGCAGGCGCTCGGCCAATCGGTAACTGGAAACGACTAGATCCATCGCCTTCTGCCACACCTTCAGATCCCGATAGGGGTTGATCTTGGCGGGCGCATCAACTCTCCTTGGCGTTTTCTTCCTGGGTCGCGAATGCTGACACCAGCTGATGGTTCCCTCCCTAGATCCTGAATCCTGACTCCTGCCGCTCCCGCCTTCTCCTGACGCTGACGAAAGCCCGCGCCCTCGCAAGCAACCCCGCAGCCGCGCCTGCGTTCCTAGTCAGGGGGTGTGGGGGAGTCGGCATGAACGTGGCGCGTGGCCCAGCCTGGCGAGCGCTCGCCGCAATTCTCGGCGGCATTCTCGCCACTCCCGCCGCGTGGGCGCAATCCCGGTCCGCGCCTCCTGCGCGCGACGCTCAAGTCCCCGTCATTCGCAAACAAGTTGAGCTGGTTCTGGTCGAAGCCACCGTGCGCGACCGTGGCGGCAAGGCCATGAAGGTCCTCAACAAGGACGATTTCCTGCTGTACGACAACGGCCAGCCGCAGGAGGTGGCCCACTTCAGCCAGGACCAGTTGCCCCTGGCCGTCGCCATGGTCGTGGACCTGAGCGGCTCCATCCAGCCCTTCCTCTACCCGCTGCGCTACGCTTGCGTCTCCGCCCTCAAGGCGCTCAAGGTGGAAGATGAAGTGGCCCTGTTCACCTTTTCCACCAACGTGGACCACCGCGTCGAACTCACCCGCGACAAGCTGGAGGTCAGCACCCAGCTCGAAGATGTCGCCGCCGGCGGCGGCACCAACATCAACGACGCCGTGTACCAGGCCGCGCGTTACCTGCGCGAGAAAGCCCCCGCGGCGCGCCGCGTCATTGTGCTGGTCAGCGACAACGTGCCCACCGTGGCGCGCCTGACCTCCGCCAGCGAAGTGACCCAAGCCGCGCTGGAAGCTGACGCGGCGGTCTATGGCTTGCAAGTGCCGGGGCGCAACCCCGTCGCTTCGCGAGTGATTAAGGTCGGACAGAAATTCGTGAACGTGAAGAACCTGACCGCAGACACGGGCGGGGAAATCTTCGACGTCGAGCAGGAAGGCTCGCTCTTCCTGGCCTTTAAGGCGCTCATCGAGCGCCTGAAAACGCGCTACACGCTGGGCTTCTATCCGCCCAAAGGCTCGGACGGGCGCGCCTTCCACACCCTCGAAGTAAAGCTGCATCCGTCTTTCGGCATGAAGGGCCGCGACTACACCGTCGTTTCCAAGAAAGGCTACTACCCAGCACGCAGCCGCTGATACGTACCGCCGGCACTTGTGGTGCCTGTCCCGAGCGTAGTCGAGGGAAGCCTAGCCGAACCATCTTGCCGGCCATTTCTGCGGCGCCCGCCTCGTGCCTCCCTCCTGTGTCCACCCCTGTGGAGTGCGCGAGCGAAGCTTCCGCCTTTCTCCGCGCGCAGCGTGTCGCGCCCGGACACGGCGCCGGCACTGTTCCTCCTCCGCAACGGAGTTCTATTGCCCGCCGCGCGCAAATCGAGTAGCGTGCAGGACAATGCGCCGCAAAGCTCCAGCAAAGCCGCTCCGCGTGTGCGTGCTCTCTTCGCACCCGCTGGTACTTGACGAATTCTCGCGCCTGCTTGCCGCCGCGCGGATTCACGCGCGTGCGCAGCGGCTGGACTCCGCGCCGCCCGCCAAACGGCCGCAGCCCGCCGCGCCCCGCGCGCAGGTCTACGTGCTGGACGCGCACGCGCCGCAACCCGTCAGCGAAGCGCGCCTCCAGGATCTGCGCGCCGCGCGTCCTCGCGCTCGCGTGGTGGTGCTGGCCGATAAATTCTCCGAGCCCGCTGTTTTTGCGTTTCTCCGCCTGGGTGCCCGCGGCCTGCTCACCTACTCCGACGCGCGCCGCCAGTTGCCCGCCGCTCTGCGCGCCATTGCTGCGGGCGGGCTGTGGGTGCCGCGCGCGTGGCTGTCGCGTTTCGTGGAACGCATCTGCGGCGCGCGCGATGCCGTTCGCGCCGCGCCGCTGGCCCGCACCAGCCGCCGCGAGCAGCAAGTGCTCGACGCCCTGCTCGAAAATCTGGCCAACAAGGAGATCGCCTCGCGCCTGAACATCTCCGAGCGCACCGTCAAGTTCCACGTCTCCAACTTGCTCGCCAAGTACGGCCTCCGCCGCCGCGCCGACCTCATCCTCCAGTCTTTCCAGATGCGCTCTTCCGGTTGACCCCTACTGTTCGGGCTCCTCCTGTGAGCGCGGTTGCACCGTGCGGACCCTCCTTTTGGAGTGCGCGAGCGAAGCTCCCGCCGTGCTTGTCATCCTGAGCGAAGTCCGTCCCGAGACTTCGGGACGCACGAAGCGAAGCATCTCGCCAACTCTTGCGCCGAGTCCGCGTGACCTCCGCCCTGCCCGTCTCTCGCCACTTTTCTCGTACAGTTCTCCCCCCTGTCCCGAATCTGTCCTTCCGACCAGTAGCTTTTCCCGGCGCCGCCGTCCTACGCTGGCACGAGTTCCTGGGGGGCGCGTCCCGGGTCCCGTCGCCTCGGGATCGGGGCGCGCTCCGCGAAAGGAGTGGTCATGGCTTGGAGCCGGGTGGATCTGGAACCGGAAGAAAACGCCGCGGTGAAGTTCGAGTGGGGCTCGGACGACGCCGAAGCCATGCGCGACTTCAAGCTCGGCGTGCGCCTGCTGCGCGAGCGTTCCTACGCCCGCGCGTTGTTCTGCTTCCGCCGCGCCGCAGAAGCCGAACGCAACAACCCCTACTTCCTCTCTTACTTCGGACTGGCTCTGGCCCTTGCCGAGCGAAACTGGGACGACGCCATCCAGCTCTGCGAAGATGCCGTCCGCCAGAAGCGCAGCGTCGCGCAGCTCTATCTGAATCTGGCCGAAGTCTATCTCCGCGCCGGGCGGAAGTCCGACGCTGTCGAGACGCTGGAAGTGGGCAGCGAACTGGCCGGCCGCGACGTGCGCGTCAAGCGCATGTTGCATTTCCTGGGCATGCGTCGGCCTGCCGTGCTGCCCTTCCTCAACCGCAAGCACGTTCTCAACCGCGGCCTCGGCCGCCTGCGGCACAACGTCCTGCGCATGCTGCGCACTCCGTGACCGCGGGATATCGCCTCGCTTTGTCCGCCCCCGGCGGGAAGACGCCTCCTCGCCCCCACCCCCCATCGTCTTCCCGCTCTCGGGGCCACCCGGCATTTGCAGCGGCAGCTTGCGCTTCACCCCGACAGGAATCGGGGCTGCCGCTCCGCGCTGCCCCCTGACGGACGACTCGTCCCAGCCTTTCCCTGCGCACCGCTATTAACGCCTTCACCCGGCAGGAGCCGAAGGACGGCGCGAACATCTCTCTCCAGACCACTAAGAACCTCAACTTCGATTTCCTGGTCACCTACCTCGTGCATCCCGGCACCGCGCTCTACCTGGGCTACAACTCCAATCTTCAAAACCTCGATCCTTCGCTCTTCGTCCTCCCCTCCGGCGATCTCCTGCGCACCCCGAACTTCTTCCTCAATGACGGCCGCCAATTCTTCGTCAAATTCTCTTACCTCTTCCGCTTCTGATGCCGCACTGCACAGCCGGCACCTCCGGCTTCGGGTGTCCGGTGGTCCCGGCTGGCCGGGACCGCGGCTGCGGGACCGAAGGATCTCTCCACATCCGCGTTCATCGGCGCTTCCAAATGTTCTCTCCGTGTCCCAATGCCTCCATGGCGTTTTTCCCTGAATCCTGGATCCCGTTTCCTTCTCCCTTGCAGCGCCTCCCCTTGTGCCGGATAATGTGCGTTCCGGAATTGCTGCGTCTCGCACTCGGGTGGCCTCCCCATGCTCTGTCCCCACTGTCGAGCCTACAACCCGAACAATGCTCTCGTCTGCCAACGGTGCGCCAAGCCGCTGGTCGAGTCTGACAAGTCCTCTGACGTCACTTTTGCCGGCGACGCCTCTCCCGTGCCGCCCTCCTCCACCGCGGCGGTCGGCGCCCGTCAAGCCCCGCCGGCGCAGTCTTGGCCCTCCGGCTCGGGGGTGGTCTCTCTCGAGCCCGGCGGCGATCTCGGCCCGCGCTATCGCATCGAATCGCAAATCGGCGAAGGCGGCATGGGCGCCGTGTACAAGGCCCACGACAAGGAGCTCAACCGTACCGTGGCCCTCAAGCTCATTCGTCCCGGCCTGATGACCGACGCCGGCGTCCTCCAGCGCTTCAAGCAGGAACTGCTCCTGGCCAGCAAAATCTCCCACAAGAACATCCTGCGCATTCACGACCTCGGCGAAGTGGCCGGCCTCAAGTTCATCTCCATGGCCTTCATCGAGGGCTCCGACCTGCATCACATCCTCAAGGAGCAGGGCCGCCTCCCTGTTGACCGCACACTCAAGTTCGCCCGGCAGCTCCTCGACGCCCTCGACGCCGCGCACGCCGAAGGCGTCGTGCACCGCGACTTGAAGCCCCAGAACATCCTGGTGGACCGCTCCGAGCAGATTTACGTTTCCGACTTCGGCCTGGCCAAGTCTCTCCACGCCAGCACTGCGGGCATGACCCGCGCCGGCGAATACCTCGGCACCCCGCGCTACATGGCTCCCGAGCAGGTCGAGGGCAAGCCCGTGGACCACCGCACCGACCTGTACGCCGTCGGCCTCATCCTCTACGAGATGCTCACCGGCGACGTGCCCTTCACCGCCGACTCCACCCTGGCCATGATGTATCAGCGTGTCAAGGAAAAGCCCAAGAATCCCAAGGCCGTCGTTCCGGAACTCCCCGACTACCTCGTGCGCGTCATTCTTCGCTGCCTGGAGACCGATCCCGCGGCCCGCTACCAGTCCGCGCGCGAAGTCCTGGTTGATCTCCGCGCGGAGCGCGCCACCTCCGCTGCGCGCACCGTCAAGATTGCTCTCCCCGTGCCCACCACGCGTGGCGGCCTGCTCGCCGGCGGCGTGATCGTAGCGCTGCTCGCCGGCTCCTTGGCCCTCCCGCCGGTCCGCAATTTCATCTTCCGCCGCGGCGGCGGTGCTACGGCGGCGGTCTCCGGCATCCCGCCGCTCTCGGAAGGCAAATTCGTGGCCGTGCTTCCCTTCCGCGTCCTCGGTAACGACCAGTCGCTCCAGTACATCGCCGAAGGCATGGTCGAAGCCCTCTCTGCAAAGTTGTTTCAGTTGAAAGAGGTGCGCCTGGCCTCGAACTCCGCCGTGGAAACCGCCAGCAGCAAGCAGGAATCAATCGAAAAAATCGCCCGGCGGCTCGGCGTCAATCTGCTGGTCCAGGGCATGGTGCAATCCGCCGGCGACAAGGTCCGCGTCATCCTCAATCTCGAGGACGCCTCTGCCGGACGCCGCCTGTGGAGCCACGAATTCTCCGGCCTCGCCCAGGACCTGCTCACCCTCGAAGATCAGATGTACTCCCTGCTGGTGGAAGCCCTCGCGCTGCGGCCCTCTGCCGAGGAGCGCGCTCGCGGCGGCTCGCGTCCCACGGAGAACATCGAGGCCTACGACCTCTATCTGAAGGGTCGCAACTCCCTCCGCGCCCAGCAGGACATCAAGAACGTGGAAGCCGCCATGCGCTTCTTCGAGGACGCCATTAAGAAAGACTCCGCCTTCCCCCTGGCCTACGCCGGGCTGGCCGACTCCAGTCTGGTGATGTATCGCGAGAAAAAGGATCAGCTCTGGGCCCAGAAAGCCCTCGGCGCCGCCCAGCGCGCCCGTGAGCTCAACGACGCGCTGCCCGAAGTCCACTTCTCCCTCGGCAGCGTGTACAACGCTACAGGCAAGACCGCCGAAGCCATCGCCGAGCTGCGCCGCGCCCTCGAACTCGCTCCCAACTCCGATGAGGGCCACCGCCGCCTCGCCTCTGCCTACAAGGCCACCGGCCGCAAGGACGAGGCCATCCAGTCCTACCAGAAAGCCGTGGAGATCAATCCCTACTTCTGGCTCAACCACAACGCTCTGGGCGGCGCCTATCTCGACTTTGGCGAAAACGACCACGCTCTGATCGAATTCAAGCGCGTCACCGAGCTGGAACCCGAAAATCCCATCGGTTGGGAGAACACCGGCAACGTTTTGGTCCGCCAGGGCAAGTGGGAGGAATGCATTCCGGCCTATCAGAAGGCGCTCGCACTACAGCCCTACTATTCCACTTACTCCAATCTCGGCACCGCCTACTTCTTCCTCAAGCGCTACGCCGAGTCCGTGCCCATGTTCGAAAAAGCCGTGCAGATGAACCCCAACGATGCCGTGGCCATGGGCAATCTGGCCGACGCCCTGCGTTGGTCCGGCGATTCCCCTCGCGCCCTGGCCACCTACGACAAGGCCATCGCCCTGGCCTACAAGGAACTCCAGGTCAATCCCCGCAACGCCGGCATTCTCGGTTCCCTCGCGCTCTACTACGCCAAGAAGGGCGACCCATCTAATGCCGCTGACTTCATCCGCCGCGCCCGCGCCATAGACAAAAAAGACATCCTGCTGATGTACGACGAGGGCGTGGTGTACACCTTGGCCAATCGCGTGCCCAATGCACTCAAGGCTCTCCGCGAAGCCTTCCGCAGCGGCTATCCCGCCCGGGAAGCCACCAACGATCCCGAACTCCAGGGCCTCTACAGCAACTCTGAGTTTCAAAAGCTGCTCAAGGAATTCAGCGAGAAATGAAAGCGGCGCGATCGCTCGCGCCCCGCAAATCGTGTAGGCGGGCCGATCCCTTTGCCGCCTCTGGGCAAAGAATCTGTCCTGGTTTGTCTCCGTGTCGGAGCATGTCCCAACACTTTGTGCCGGGATGCCCCTGCGGCTATCTGCATGAACCCGGATTTCCCACTAGGGTGTTACGCTCTGAGCTCCGGAGGAGCGACACATTGTTAGCCCAGGGCGTCAGCCCGGGGTTCCCGCGTCCCTCTTCACCGGAGCCCCGCCGGCGCGAAAGAAGACAGCTTGTGTTCAGGGCTTATCTTTCGCCCCCTCAGGGCTAACTCTGCTTCTCGGTTCCTGACCCAGGGCTTGCGCCCTGGGCTATGGTTCTTGCGCGCCTTTGGCGCTCGGCTTGGTGAGAAATGCGGGTTAAACAGAAAAAGGGCCGGTCTCACGACCGGCCCTTCTCAATCTCGGTTCTTTGTTCTCTACACCCTACACCCGAAACCCTACACCCTCTTCTTCTTTCGTATTCTCGCGGCAATCCCCAGCAGACCTGTCCCCAGCAGCGCCAGCGTTCCCGGCTCCGGAATGTTGGCCACCAGATTGAACTGCGTATTCGGGTTGAAGGCGATGAACACCACCTCGAATTCTTCGCCACTGGGAACCGCACCCACCGAAAAATTCGCCAACGCATTGTTCTGCGCGGACGATGTCTGCGAGAAATAACTCGACTGCTGGTTGCCCCAGGGCTGGTTGAACAGGCTGAGCAGTTGGCCCGCCGGGCTGATGGAAAACGTCAGCGACGTGATGGGCATCTGATTGGGCAGCATGTTGCGAAACAGGCAGGACAGGAACGCCTGCCCGTTCACAAAGGCCGTCGGATCGCTCTGCGGCACATTCCAGGTCCCGGTTTGGCACCCCAGCGTGCCGGCAAAGTTGATGGGGAAGGGGTTCAAGTTCTGCAACCAGATGGAACCCGTCCCACCGCGCACGATGATCACCGGGTCAATCGGATTCGCGGCAGCAGTCACTGCGCACGCCAGCATCACCGTCAGGACAGCCAAAGCACGCACCCCTCTCATAGTACCCTCCTGAGGACACAACAAGGACTTTTTAATCCGCAATTTACCCGCCGCACCTGAACATTTTCAGACGCTTTTTGGCGCTTTGCTTTCAGCAACTTACAAGACGCGCCCCTCCATGCCTCTCCTTCTCCCCCCACCTTTATGCACGCCGTTGCACAATCGCTCCACCCGCCTTCCAACTCCTTTCGAGCCCTCCTTAGGTGCGAGCTTTGTTTCCCGCCCCTTTCTCCTCGCCAGCGTCGTTCATTCTGGCGCTACTTTTTCGCTTCCTCTTTTTCTGCGGCCCTCTCCGCGCCTCTGTGTCTCTGCGTTGGATTGTTCCTTGTTTTCAGATTTCAAATTTGAAATTCGCAATCTTTTTCTCGTCCCTCGCCACTGCCTTTTTCATCTGCGCTAATCTGTGTTCATCTCCGGTTTCGGGAGTCCGGTGGTCCCGGCCAGCCGGGCCCCAAAACCGGACTGTGGTTCCAACGCATTCCTCGCCGCTTCCTTTCTGTGGTCTTCTCACTCTTTCTCGCCACTCACCACTCGCCACTTCTTTTCTGCGTCCCCAGCCTCTCCCACCAGCGTCACCCGCGCCGCACAAAAATCTCTTGGCACGGGACCCCGTCTTGGTGTATGGGTTTACCCAATTTCTACTATTCCCTCGCGTCAATCGCGTCTCGTGGGCCCCTGGCACGTTGTACGCTGCGAATTCCGCAAGGAGGCCATTCATGGCGGAACGCAAGAAAGCTCCCGAGCAGCAGCCCCCTCCCGGCTCCGGCGTCGATCCGATCCGGGACGTACAGTTCGACGAGGTCATCCGCAAGGAAGAGTTGGCCATCATCCAGCAGCGCCGCGAAAATCTGCCCGCCGCGCCGAAGGAAGCTGCCCCCGCGCCTGCGCCGGGCAAACCCGCAAGGCCGCGCCCCGGCGACCTCGTCGGCCTGGCTCTTTCCGGCGGTGGCATCCGCAGCGCCACTTTCAACCTCGGCGTCCTCCAGCGCCTGGCCGAGCTGAACATCCTTCCCTTGGTGGACTATCTTTCCACCGTCTCCGGCGGCGGCTTCATTGGCGGCTGGTGGTCCTCCTGGATGACGCGCCGCGAAGACCGTCCCCAAATCAGGCCGGCGAACGCAGGCAAATGGTTTCCCGGCCCGCGCCGCACCCAGCCTTTCGACGAGGCCCTCGAGGTCGAGCACCTGCGCCTCTACAGCAACTACCTCATCCCCCGCAAAGGTCTTTTCTCCCCGGACACCTGGCGCGCCATCACCGTCGTCCTGCGCAACCTCATCGTCACCCAGGTGGTGGTGGCTTCGTTCCTGGCCGCGCTTTTTCTGCTGGTGGACTGGATCTATGTCAGGTTGATGCCCGATAGCGGCATGCTCAATCTCGAAACCACCGGCGCTCCTGCTGGCCTGCGCTTCCTGGCTATCTGGCAGTGGCCGCTGGTGGGGGTGGCTGTAGTCTGGTTCCTGTTCACCGTGGCCTTCCTCTGCGTGGCCAGCGGCGAAAGCGCCGGCCGTCAGCGGTGGCGCACCTGGATCACCGCGGCGCACGCCCGCTTCGCCGGCACCGTGGCCGTCCTTGGCGGCCTCTTCGCTCTGGCCGGCTTTTCCGATCGTCTTGTGCTCTGGTTGAACCAGGCGATCAGCGAAGCCATCCTCAGGAAAGTTACGGAAAACGGCGGCTGGCTGGCCGTGCTGCCGGGTCTCGCCGCCGCTATTTACACCGCTTTGCAGAAGGCCCCCGCCGGTGGTGGCGATTCCGGCCGGCAAAAGGACTCAGGCTTCGGCGGCTTCGTGCTGAAGATCGCGCCGTTCCTTTCGCTTCTCACCCTGGCCATTCTGCTCGGCGCCGGAGCGTGGCGCCTGCTGCGCGAGACCCGTCATTTCCTGAAAACCGCGCCCCAGGAACCGGACTGGGTTTTCATCACCGCCCTGATTGTCGTCTTCGGCGTCTCGCAGTTGTATTTCTTCCGCTCTCTGATGGCCCAGCGCCTCCGCTGGCGCGACTTCCGTAAGCGCGATCCCCAGGATATCGGCCTGCTGGTGATTATGGTCGTTTCGATCTCCTGCGGCGTGCTCCTTTACTCCACCTACGAGCTCCGCTTCTCCCAGAGTTGGATCTGCCTGGCCTGCTTGCTGGTGGTCACCCAGATTGCCATTGGCGCCGGCTTTGCCACCGACCCCAACGCCCTCTCCCTGCACAGTTTTTACAAGTCGCGCCTGGTGCGCGCCTACCTCGGCGCCTCCAACGCGGAGCGCCTGAACGACCTGGCCCAAAATCTCGACAATGTCACCCGCCCCAAGGCGTACGACGACCAGCCGCTCTGCGACAACAAGGCCTGGGTGCACGGCGGCCCCATTCACATTCTGAACACCACGCTCAATCTGGTCGGCGCCAGCGACCTCACCGCCGAGCAGCGCCAGGCCGAAGTTTTCGAACTTTCCCCGCTCTTCTGCGGCTCCGCACGCACCGGCTATCGCCGCACGGAAGACTACGCTGACGGCCGCCTCACCCTCGGCACTGCTGTCGCTATTTCCGGCGCGGCGGCCAGCCCTGGTATGGGGCCCGGCACCACCGTGCCTCTGGCCATGCTGCTGGCCTTCTTCAACGTGCGCCTCGGCTACTGGATCGCCAATCCGCAAGCGAAGGCCTGGCGCTATCCCTGGACGCGCTTCTGGCTGTGGTACATGTTGCGCGAGATGCTCGCCCAGACTACCTCCCAGGGCAGGTTCAGCTTCCTCTCCGACGGTGGCCACCTGGAAAACCTCGGCCTCTACGCCCTGGTCAAGCGTCGCTGTCGCTACATCATCGTCTGCGACGCCAGCGCCGACCCCGGCTGCACGTTCGACGATCTGGCCAACGCCCTGCGCATGATCCGCATTGACTTCGGCTGCGAGGTGAAGGATTTCGACGTCACCCACCTCCGCCTCATCCCCGGCGAGGGCCATCCCTTCCGCCGCAGCAACATGCACTTCGCCGTCGGCACCATCACGTATCCTGATCCGGGCACCCCGCCGTCCACGCTGGTGTACCTGAAGAATTCGCTCACCGGCGACGAGCCCGCAGACATCCAGGGCTACGCCCACAACAACTCCGCCTTCCCGCACCAGACCACCGCGGACCAGTTCTTCGACGAAGCCCAGTTCGAGTCCTATCGCCGCCTCGGCCAGCACGTCGCCGACGCCGCCTTCTGACTCCGCGCTCCGCCGTTGTACCGCCGGCATCTTGCCGGTGCCTTTGCTCTCGTCCCGCCGCCGGCAAGGGGGCCTACTTCGCGCCTCACAACGTCCACTTCCTCAGCGCGATCCATTCCGTGAATCTTGGACTCCATCGTCTGCATCAGCCCCGGGCGTCCAGAACCCTACGACCCCTCCACCTGGTGCTCGCCTGTGCGGATCTTCACAATGTCGTCCACGGTTGAGATGAAGATTTTTCCGTCTCCCGGGTTGCCGGTGTGCGCGCGCTGTGCAATCACCCGCACGACCTTATCCACCAGATCGTCGGGAACGACGATTTCCAGCTTGATCTTCTTGACGCCGAAGATTTCCGCTTCATCGCGTGAATCAGAGTGACCCAGCGCTCTCCCGCGACCGAATCCCTTCACTCCGGAAACGGTCACGCCCGGCAAATCTGCCATCTCCCGCAGCGCCGAGACAACCTTGTCCGCCACGAACGGCTGAATAATGGCTTTGATCTCTTTCATAGCTGTTGCCTCCTGTCAGATCTCCACTTCGCGGCGCTCTCTTTCAAACCAGCGATAAATTGTGGGAAGCACGAGCAGGGTGAGCATCGTGGAACTGATCAGCCCCCCGATAACAACTGTCGCCAGTGGTCGTTGAACCTCCGCACCCAGGGACGTTGCCACGGCCATCGGCACGAAGCCGAAGCTCGCCACCATCGCCGTCATGAGCACAGGCCGGAGCCGTGTCCTGGCCCCTTCCACAATGGCTTCCTCCAGGGGCCGGCCCTCCTGCCGGAGCTGATTGATATAGGAAACGAGGACCACGCCGTTCAGCACAGCGATTCCGAAAAGGGCGATGAAACCCACTGCCGCCGAAATACTGAAGGGCAGGCCGCGCAACGCTAGTGCGAAGACCCCGCCGGTCGCTGCCAGCGGGACATTGAGGAAAACCAGCAGCGCCGGACGAAGAGCGCCAAAGGCCATGTACAAGATGAGGAGAATCACGAGCAGCGTCAGGGGCACGACCACGGCCAGCCTCTGGCGGGCTTCCTGGAGCTGCTCGAACTGCCCGCCCCACTCGATGTAATAGCCGGCGGGCAGGCGAACGGCCTGGTTGACCTTCTTTTGCGCCTCAGCCACAAAACTCGCCAAGTCGCGGCCACGAACGTTGCATTCCACCACGATCCGCCGCTGCACGTTTTTGCGGCTGACCTGTGAGGGGCCGGTATCCAGCCGCACGTCGGCCACCTGTGCAAGAGGCACGAAGCGCCCCTTGTCATTCGCCACGGGAAGCGTGGCGACGATGTCCGGATTGCCCAGGACCTCCTCCGGTAAGCGGACAACCAGGTCAAAGCGCCGCTGGCCTTCGAAAATGGTCCCCACCACCTTGCCCACGCGGGTGGCCTGCACGGTGTCCAGCACATCGGCGGCATTAAGCCCATAGCGCGCCAGCCGCTCCCGGTCAATCGTGATGCGGATCATGGGCAGCCCTGACGTTTGCTCTACACGGACATCCGCCGCCCCGCGCACGCTGCTCAGGGCCTGTGCGACCGCGTTTCCATTTTCCACGAGCATGTTGAGGTCGTCTCCGAAGATGCGCACGCCCACGTCGGAGCGCACCCCCGCGATCAACTCGTTGAAGCGCATCTCAATCGGCTGTGTAAAGCCGAACCCAGCTCCGGGCACCTCTTTCTGAAGGGCTTCGTTCATCTTGGCGATGAGTTCTTCCTTGGTCTTCGCCGTTGTCCATTCCGAGCGCGGCTTCAGGATGACGAAGATATCGGAAAGCTCGATCCCCATCACATCCGTGGCCACCTCCGGGCTCCCGGTGCGCGACACGACAGTCTTTACTTCGGGAAAGCGCCGCAGCACCCGCTCCACTTGAGTCGTGGAATTGATGGACTCCTGGAGGGAGATGCTCGGCAGCCGCCAGGCGTTGATGGCGATGTCGCCCTCATCCAGCCGCGGGATGAACTCAGCGCCCATGAAATAGTAAACGGCTCCGCTGAGGGCAAAGATGGCCAGGGCAGCGGCGGCCACGCTTCGCGGACGGCGCATCGCCCAATCCAGCGCGGGATTGTAGGCGGCGCGAATCTTTCGCAGCAGCCAGGGTTCGTCGTGTTTCGCCTCGTGCAAGAAAAGCGAAGCCAGCACCGGCATCAGCGTGACCGCCAGGACGAGCGAGGCCACCAGCGCGAACATCACCGTAATCGCCATCGGACGGAACATTTTCCCCTCGATCCCGGTGAGGGTCAGGATGGGAACGTACACGAGGATGATGATGGTGACCGCAAACACCACGGGCCGCACAACCTCTCGGGCCGCCTCGGCGATTACCGAGAGCCGACTCTCCCCCTTCAAGCCGCTTGTTCCTTGCAACCGGCGAAAAATGTTCTCAATCATCACCACCGCGCCGTCCACAATCAGCCCGAAGTCAATGGCTCCCAGGCTCATCAGGTTGCCGCTGATCCCCGCCTGCACCATTCCCGTGAACGCCATCAACATGGACAGCGGTATGGCCGACGCGACAATCAGCCCGCCCCGCACGTTGCCCAGCAAGAGAAGCAGGACGGCCACAACCAGCAAGCCGCCTTCGATGAGGTTTTTCTCCACTGTGCCGATCACACGCGAAACAAAGTCAGCGCGGTCGTAAAAGGGAACAATGCGCACACCCTGCGGCAGCGAGGGCTGAATCTCCGCAATTTTCCTTTTCACATCCTCAACCACCTGGCTGGCGTTGGCCCCAGCCAGCATCTGCACCATGCCGATCACCGTTTCGCCTTTGCCATTCTCGGTGGCGGCACCGATGCGGAGCATGGAACCCTCGCGCACTTCGCCGAGGGTCCGAATGTAAATAGGGACACCTCCATGCTTTGTGGCCACGACGATGTTTTCCAAGTCCTTCATGGAACCCACCAGCGCTTCGCCGCGAATGATGTATAGCTCCTGATTGTGCTCGATGTAGCCGCTGCCCACGTTGGCATTGTTGCGCCGCAGGGCCTCGAACACCTGCTCCAGCGTGACGCCAAACGCGATGAGCTTGGCCGGACTGACATCCACGTGATATTGCTTCGCCAGCCCGCCCCAGGCGTTCACTTCCACAACTCCCGGCACCGCGCGCAGGCGAAAGACGACGTCCCAGTCGAGGATGGTGCGCAACTGCATAGGCGAATAGCCGGCGCCCTCGACCGTGAAGTGATAGACCTCGCCAAGACCCGTGGTCATCGGTCCCATTTCCGGGCGGCCCAGTTCCGCAGGAATATTTTCGATGGCTGCGCTCAGCCGTTCGTTCACCAGTTGCCGCGCCAGGTAGAGGTTGAATCCCTCCTCGAAGAGAATGGTCACCGCCGAGAGTCCGTAGCGTGAAACAGAGCGGATTTCGCTCACCCCGGGTATGCCGGTCATCGCGGCTTCGATGGGAAACGTGACGTAGCGTTCGACTTCGACGGGGCCCAGCGCAGGACTCCGCGTCAACACCTGCACTTGCACCGGCGTGATGTCGGGGACAGCATCAATCGTGAGGCGGCGCAGCGACGCAATCCCGAGCACCGCGACCAATAGCGTCAACGCCAGTACGAGGAAGCGAAAACGAAGACACAGATCAATCAGCCGGTTCATCCTCTACTCCTCCCCGCTGATCTGGTCTTTGAGCAGCGCCGATTTCACATAAAAGGCGCCTTCACTCACAATGCGCTCTCCGGCGCGCAGCCCGCCGCGGATCGCCACCCAATCGCCGGAGCGCTCTCCGACCTCGACGACACGCTTTTCGAATTGCGTTTCGCCCTTCTGCACGAAGACGACTTGCACGTCGCCCACCACCTGCACCGCAGCCGCGGGGACAACGATGGCTTCCTCCCTGACCGGCAGAGGAATCTCCACCGATGCGAACATCTCCAGCTTGAGGCGTCCATCCGCATTAGCCACCACAATACGGAGCTTGGCCGTGCGGGAGTCGGCATCGAGAATGTCTCCGATGTACGTAATCTTCCCGGTGAACACCTCATCCGGGTAAGCGGGCACCTTCACGCGGGCGGTCTGGCCTACCCGCACTTTGCCGAGATCCCGCTCGAAAATATCGGCCAGTACCCACACCACCGATGTATCCACTACCGTGAAAATCTCTCGCTCCGGCACCAAGAGCTCTCCCGGTGCGATGTCATACTTCGTGACCACACCTGCAAACGGCGCGCGCAACAAGTCCGGCGACGATCTGCGGTGCGTTCTTGGACCTGCGGAAACCAAGTCCTTCAAATCGTCGTCGCTCAAGCCCAAGCGGTGCAGCTTCTCCTCCACCTGCTCCATTTCAGCCTGCTTGCTCTTGACCGCCGCCTGCGCTTGCTGGTATTCGGCCTCCCGAAGCTCGAATTCTTTTTGTGAAATGCCTTCAACCTTGAGCAGTTCGCGCCCGCGCTCTACCAGCCGGCGCGACACTTCCGCCTGGGCCTGCAACCGTTGGGATTCGTTGAGCAAGCTGACGTATTCGCCGGAGAACTCGCCCATCTCAATGTTGTCGTAGGCGAGCAGGGGCGTACCGCGCTCTACCCGGTCACCCAGTTGCACCAGGGCCCGATTGGCCACTCCGCGCGAAAGGGGTCGAAGATGCGCTTCCCGGTTTTGATCTGCTGCCACCACACCGGTCGCCACGAGTGTTCGTTCCAGTGTGCGTGTCGTGGCCTCAACGACCTTGAGCTTGGCGTTCTGCTGTGCCTCCCGGCTCAACTCCACGATGTTGGCGTCGGCAGGAGCCGCCGCGGCCGGTGCATCATTGGCGTTGCTCCGGCGAAGAGTGAACCACAACACCGCGCCTGCGAGAGCGAGCGCCAAGAGAACGAGGTTTCGCTTGTTCAGCATTTCAGAAGTCCTTTCCGACAGCTGCTTCGAGTTGATAGATGGAGACCTGATAGGCGAAGAGAGCTTGGTTGTAGCCGCGCAGGGTTTCCCGGTACGCGCGCTCGGCGTCCAGGAAGCCGATCAGGTCCAGCGCCCCGAGCCGATACGAAGCCTGTGCGATGTCACGCGCTTTGCGCGCGCTCGCGACATATGTGCTTTCCAGGGCGCGCACCCTGCGCTCCTCAGCTTGCACGCTTTGATAGGTCTGGAGTACCTCGCTGCGCACGGCCAATTCCACTCGCCGCACTTCATGTCCGGCTTGGTCCACGCGTGCCGTAGCGCGCGCGACCTCGCCTTGGTTCCGATTGAACACGGGGAGGTTCCACCGAACGCCAAATGTCACGGTGTTGTCCATCAGGTTCCGCTTGTAACCCAAAAACGGAGTGATGTTCGGCACACCTAATGACTTCTCGAAAGCGACTTGGCGCCGCTCGCGCTCCATCTGCTGGCGGCGAGCCTGCAAGTCGTCACGCGCCCTCAGGGCTTGTTCCTGAAATTGCTCCGCCGTGACGCTGAGCGGACGAAAAGTCAGCGCTTCGGTCACCTCGAATGGTGCGCTGAGGTCGCTGGCCCCCAGGAGCTCGAGAAGGGCAGTCTTCGCATTTTGGAGCCCAAGTTCAGCAGCAACCAGGTCATCGAAGAATCGGCGACGTTCGGTTTCCACACGGGCCAAGTCCAAGCCGGAGATTTCGCCCTGCTTGTAGCGCAACTGATTGATGCGAATGATCTCATCGAACTGGGCAAGGACTTGGCGCGCCAACTCCAGTTCCGCCTTCGCCAGCACGACACGGTAGTAGCGGGTCTTCAGTTCGAGCTTGAGTTGCCGGATCGTGTCCTGCAGCAGAGACTGAATTACCTCCACTTCCTGCTCAGCCACCAGCGTCCGCTTGCGCCGCTTGCCCGCAATTTCAATTGGCTGGCCCGCGCGCACGATAAGCTCGTTGTTTTGAAAAAACGGGCCGGGATTCGACTCGAACAGTGGATAGCTCTCCGACGTAACCTCGAACTCCGGATTGGGACGCAGGCGCGCTTGCGCCACGCCTGCCCGCGCCATCGCTATGTTCTGCCGCTCGCGCAGAATTGTCGGGTTGCGCGCCAGCAGAATTTCGGTTCCCAACTCCAACGTCAGTTGCGTAGGAATCTGTGGTGCTGCCTGCGCATGCGCCGGGCTGTGCGGGAATAACAACACAACAGCCGTGACGATTAACTTGCTTTGCACGGACATCAATTTCATTGCCTCAGCTCCCTGAAAAATTCTCTTGCTAGTCTTTTCCGAAGGGTCAGCACGGAACGGGCCCACAATTCACTGACTTGTTGCAGTGAAAGCCCTGTCAGTTCAGATATGTCCTGCCGATCCATCCCTAGAACGCTTCGCGGAATGAACACGGCTCGCTGCTCGCAAGGCAGGCGGAGGATGGCTTGTGGAGGCGAATCTCCGTCCCCGCTTGCGGCTGGGACGGCGGCACATGCGCCTCGGGCTCTCTCTAGCGCCGGGTGCATGAGTGCAGCGGGCAACTTGTTAGCCTCCCAATGGGCAGGGTCCCTCACATATCGCGAGAAGGCCCGGATCGTTGCTTCAACGGCCCGCTCTTCACTGCCCAGGAACAGCAGGCAGAATCTGAACACCGGGCCTTTCCAACGCTCGTAAAATGCACGGACTTCTTTTTCGCTTCTTGCAAAAGCCATACAGCCCCGCTTGGCGGGTCGGGCAAAGGTGGAGCCTGACTGCAGACAGGAACCGTCTGCGAGTGGTTAAGAACGGAGAGAGCTAGCTACGCGGAGGGTGGTAAAGGGTGGGGAGATATACCTGAGTTTGGCTTTCCGCGAATCCTAGGGCTTCGCGGTGGTTAGTCAGAGCCACTGATAGCTCAAAGTGCGAAACCGCAACGATGTGCGTGCAGCAGCAGAAACAGTCATCTTCTGGCTGAGTTTGCTGTTTTTGGTTAGTCTGCGATGAGGCACTTTGGATGGCTGAAGAGTTGGGCAAGAGCGAATCGTCCGTCCGGCAAAAGCCAGGAAGGGACAAATCCACGAGAGCGAGCACCAGCAGCACGAGCGCGACTCTTGCACGCCAACCTTTCAGCATCGCACGAAGTGTACACTAAGCGGCTTGGCTGGTCAAACCGCCACCAAAAGTTCGCTTGACACTGTAGATCCCCTTCCGTATAATTCCGGATTGCCTGTAAGCCTTTCTGCCGGACAGGAGGGCCCGCTCTTTGACAACCGGATGAAATGTGCCAGAACCCGTTCGGTGAATTTGAGGTAACCGAGCGATTCAACAGTTCGCTTTGAAAGTCTGGTCCCGGTCTTTGACCGGGATTTTGATTTTCGGAGCCACCAGCTTCAAACGAGAGTTTGATCCTGGCTCAGAGCGAACGCTGGCGGCGTGCTTAACACATGCAAGTCGA
>Ga0073934_10001441_pt1 | contig 57075 bp, 53 predicted proteins | sample LarsenN4metaG_FD_76834 | JGI IMG/M metagenome (GOLD analysis project Ga0073934, IMG submission 76834) | Hot spring sediment bacterial and archeal communities from British Columbia, Canada, to study Microbial Dark Matter (Phase II) - Larsen... ...
CGGCGCCGCCGGCGTCGGTGACGAGGCAGCAGTCGTAAATGTGGAAGGGGTACGCGACCCAGCGGGACGCGAGCACGTCGTCGATCGTGAGGTCGTCGCGCATCATGGCACGAGGGTTGAGCTGCGCCCACTTGCGTGTCGCCACGGCGATTTCGGCGAGCTGCTCGCTCGTCGTGCCGTACTCGTGCATGTGGCGCATCGCGGCCATCGCGTAGACGCTGGGCGGGCCGCCGACGCCAAACGGCATCTCGAACTGCGCCGATGGCAGCGTGGCGTCGAACATGAAGCCGCCGCCGCGTGGGCCGCGACGGTTGCGCGCGGAGAAGCCGGTCTCGCCGTGGGTGATCAGCGCAACGCTGCAGAGGCCGGCGTTGATGGCGGCTGCGGCATGTTCGACGTGGATGACGAACGACGAGCCGCCCGTCATCGTGCTGTCCGTATAGCGGGGGATGATGCCGAGGTACTCGCAGAGCTGCGTGCTTGCCATGCCGCCGATGCCGCAGGTGAACACGGCGTCGACCTCGGACTTGTCGATGCCGGCATCACGGAGGGCGTTCCGCGCCGCCTGGGCGTGCATCATGATCGGCGTCATGTGGGGCACGATGCCGATCTCGTCCGTCTCATCGGCACCGACAATGGCGACGCGGCCCTTGAGCGTCACGACGCCACCGGCCTGAACAACGGCAGCGTGATCTCGTCCGACACGTCCTCCCAGGTCACCTCGACCGGCATGTCACAGCGAAGGTTCTCCGGCATCGGCTCGATGCCGACGATGTTGGTCATCAGGCGCGGGCCTTCGTCGAGCTGGACGATCGCCGTGACATAGGGCGGCGTGAAGCCGGGCATCTGGGGGCGGAACTGGATGGCGAAGGTGTAGATGCGGCCGCGGCCGCCACACCGCCGCCATTCGATGTCCCAGGAGAAGCAGCGCGGGCAGAACTGGCGCGGGTAGAAGAAGAACTCATTGCACGCCGCGCAGTACGGCAGCAGCAGCTCGTGACGCTTGCAGGCGTCCCAGAATGGCTGCGTATCCGGCGAGGGGTATGGGACGGGGCGCTGCGGCGTCTGCGTCATCGGCTCCTGTTCGCCGCCAGCGGTCGGCGGCCGATGCCAATGCTACGCGGCGGCGACGTAACGCGACAGCGCGCGCGTCCCTGTTGACTGACGGCGCGTTTCGGCCTAGTATCGGCGCCAATCGATACTCCGCGATCGCCACGAGGGGGGAGCTGATGCCGCGCCGACTGTCCGCCGTCCTCGTCGCCACCGTTATGTGCATCGCCGCGCTGGCATCGGCGCGCGAGGCGCAGGCCGCCGTGTTCATCGGCTACGGACCGCCGATCACCGACGCGGCGAACATCCCCTGGACCTCGCAGGACAGCACGTGGCTCTCCGTGCGTGGCGCGGATACCGACGCATGGGACATCGCGAACCGCGCGGCGACGGGCACCTCGCAGCCAGCACAGGCGATCCATGACTTCCTGCGTTCCGGCGGCACCGTGTACCTGTTGATCCCCGGATACAACCCGCTCGGCAACTCCCTCTCACGCAGCGACTGGGAGGTGCCGATCGCCGACTATCTCGAGATGGCGAACAACGGCCGCGTGCTGATCATGGAGCTGGACTACTGGCGTACGAACATCGTCTACGGCTGGGCATTCGACGACGGCCAGAGCAGGGCACAGCGCTTCGCCAACAAAGCAAAGAGCGCCGGCGCCGGGCAGGTGATCATCTACGGACACTCGCTCGGCGCCGATGTCACCGGCCGGGTGACGCAGGACAATGCAAACGTTACGCGCGGCTACGGGTTCGGCATCCCCTGCTTCTCGAGCTGGGCGCCGAAGAACAAGGGCTACGCCTACTACGAAGGCTTCCACCGCATCAACAACGGCAAGTTCATCGTGTTCGACCGCAAGTCCGACCCGGCGTCCGCGCCGAACTGCGTCCTGGCGACGCTCGGCAACTGGTCGAGTAACTCCAGCCAGGTGCCCGGCCACGACTACCAGGAACTCGTCTACGACAACGACTTCCACCGCTACGTCAACAGCGACGGCAGCTGTCCGTGCCCGGCGACGAACTTCATGGCAAAGCTCGCCGCGTTCACCGCGAGCGGTGCGAACGAGGATGTCGCTTCGGGCACGACGTACGACTGGAACAAGACGGCCGCGGACTACCGAACCGCGAAGTTCATCGACGACAACGCGGCGACGCGCACGGGCACCTTCACGACGTACGCGAATGATGGCTTTAACAACAGCGTCCGCAGCGCGCCCGCAAACGGCACGACCGCGTCAGCGAGCGCAACCTGGCGCGCGGCGCTCGTCGCCGGCACGAAGTACGAGGCGCGCGCCTTCATCCCGGCGGTCACCGGCACGGCAACCGTCACCTACCGCATCTGCTACTCCGGGGGCTGCGCGACGCGACAGGTCAACCAGGGGTCGTATGCCGATGCCTGGGTATCGCTGGGGACGTACGTCTTCTCCGGCACGAGCGGCGATTACGTATACGTCGACAACGCGACGGGCACGTGCTGCACGCAGACCGTCGGTGTCGACGCGGTCGAGTTCGTGCCGAAGAGCCAGTGAGGGCCTCGCGGGCAGTGGCGCGAGCGCGTCAGGGCACGAGGACGATTTTGCCGAACTGCTCGCGATGCAACAGCCGCGTGATGGCCTGGCGGGCATCAGCGAGCGGGTACACGCGGTCGACGACGGCGCGTAGCCGGCCGTCTTCGAAGCACGGCAGGTAGCGCAGCAGCTCCGCCTTCGTGCCCATGAATGAGCCGTAGATCGTCTGCTGGGCGAGGAAGAAGCGGGTGACGTTGAGCGTCGCGTCCTGGCCGGACGTCGCGCCGCAGGTGACGACGCGGCCGTTGCGCGCCAGCGCCCGGACGCTCTTCTCGAAGATCTCCGTGCCGACGTTCTCGACGACCATGTCGACGCCGCGCCCACCCGTAAGGCGGCGCGCCTCCTCGGCGAGGTCGTGCGTCGTGTAGTTGATGACCTCGTCGGCGCCGAGCTGCCGTGCTTTCTCGAGCTTGGGATCCGACCCTGCGCTAGCGATGACGTGGGCGTCGTGGAGCTTCGCGACCTGGATCGCCGCGACGCCGACACCGCTGCCGGCGGCGTTCACGAGCACCGTCTCGCCGTAGCGGAGCTGCGCACGCGTCAGGATCATGTGCAACGCGGTCGTGAAGACGAGCGGGACCGACGCCGCCTCTTCGAACGAGAGCGCCTTCGGCTTTGGCGCGATGTTCGCGGCCGGCACGGCCACGTACTCGGCCATGCCGCCGTCGCGGCCCTGACCGAGCAGATGGTAGCGGGGGCAGAGATTGTCCTCGCCGCCCAGGCAGGCCTCGCATCGCCCGCAACTGACGCCGGGGTGGAGCAGCACCTCGTCGCCCTCCCGCGGGCCCTCGACGCCCGCACCGATGCCGGCGACGACCCCGGCGACGTCCGACCCGAGGATGCGTGGCGGCTGGCTGCGGCCCGCGGGCATCTTCGCGGCCCACGCTTCGAGGTGGTTGAGCGCCACCGCGCGCACCCGCACGAGCACCTCGCCCGCACCGGGGGATGGGTCGGGCGCGTCCTCGTAGACGTAGCCCTCGACGCTGCCTGGTTCGTGGAGACGGACCGCCTTCATGGCACCGGATACGATACCGGCGGCCGGCACGAGGCGCGACCGGCAGCGAGGGGAGGCAGATGCCGGGAGAGACGACCAGGCGCGGCCGCAGCCAGCCGACCGCGCGGGCCGGCGACGCCGCCACCACCGGCGCGCCCGCCCGCAATCAGCCGCTGCTCGCGCCGGAACAGCTCGCCGACCGGCTCGGCGAGTTCTACGAGGCGGTCGCGCAGTACAACGACGGCTACTGGTTCGAGGCGCACGAGACGCTGGAGGACCTCTGGCTCGTCACGCCATGGCCAGAGCGTCAGTTTTTCCAGGGCATCATCCAACTGGCCGCCGCGTTCGTGCACTTCGCCCGCGGCGACTACGAAGGCATCTTGAAGCTGCTCGATGCGGCCGCTGAGAAGCTGGAGGGATTTCGTCCGACCCAGTTCGGCGTCGACGTCGACGCGCTGCTCGGCGAGATGGCGAGGGCGCGCGCCGAGCTCGCCGCGCTGGGCCCGGGGGCCTTGCGGCAATGGGATGAGCGGCGTGTGCCGCGCATTCGTCTCCAATCTTTGCCCAATCTTCCTCGAATAGAGTGAACGCGGGAGGGGCCTTATGAACATCTTGCTGGCCGAGGACGACCTTCGACTCGCCCGCGCCGTGCGGCGCGTGTTCGAAGACGAACTGCACAACGTCGAGCTCACGGGGGACGGGGCGACGGCGTTGAAGCTCGCGAAGGAGCGCGAGTTTGACGCGATGATCCTCGACGTCATGCTGCCGGAGATGGACGGCTTCGAAGTGTGCCGACGGATGCGCTCTACCGGCATCCAGACGCCGGTGCTCATGTTGACCGCGCGCACCGACGTGCAGGACCGCGTGCGCGGCCTCGATGCCGGCGCCGACGACTATCTCGTCAAGCCGTTCGCCGTCGCCGAACTGCTAGCGCGCGTGCGCGCGCTCGGCCGCCGCAAGGTGCGCGCGAACGGGCGCGGTGATAATCAGCTCCGTGCCGGCGACCTGACACTCGATATCTCACGCCACAGCGCCATCCGGGGCAACCGTGAGATCGAGCTGACCGTCAAGGAGTTCCAGCTCCTCGAGCTGCTGCTGCGTCACAAAGGACAGGTGCTGACGCGCTCGCAGATCCTCGACCACGTCTGGACCTATGACCGCGACTTCGCGAGCAACGTCGTCGATATCTATATCCATTACCTGCGCAACAAAATCGACAAGGGCTTCAAGCAGCCGATGATCCACACCATCCGCGGCGTCGGCTATATGCTGAAGGCCTGATGTTTGAGGCCCTTCGCTGGCGCCTGACCGCCTGGTACGTCGTCGCCTTCGCGGTCGTCTTCGCCGTCGTCGGCGTCATCGTCTTTCTGTGGGCGCGCCAGCGCCTGTCGCACGACGTTGACGCCGCTATCCGCAATGTCAGCGATAGCGCGCGACGCGTCGCCAGCGCCGACGGGCCTGACATCGCCGACAGCGAAGAACGCGTCCGCGACCAGCTCATCGAAGCGAATCTGAGTGGATCGGCGGATGTCTTCGTGCTGCTGCTCGGTCCCGACGGCCGGGTCGTCGCGAACCCGAGCGATGTGCCGCTCGTCGGGCTCCCCGATGTCGCTTCGGTCGAGCGCGCGCGTGCCGTCGGCGAAGACTGGCGCGAACACACGGCGTCCGATCAGGACCTACAGGTGCGCACCGTCTCGGTGTATGACCAGGACGGAAACCTGATCGGCTTCGTGCAGGCGGGGAAGTCGCTCGAGGAACGTGACCGCTCGTTGCGCACGCTCGTCCTCGTAATGGCCGGCGGCGGTCTCACCGGCGCCGTGCTCGCCACCGCGGGCGGCCTGTTCGTCGCCGGCATCGCGATCCGCCCCATCCGGCGCAGCTTCCTACGCCAGCGCGAGTTCGTCGCCGACGCGTCGCACGAACTGCGTACGCCGCTCGCAGTGATCCGAACGAATTCAGAATCACTCGCGATCGAGCGGCCCGACGACGAAGCGATCGCCGACATCGCGATGGAAGCGGCCTATATGTCGCGCCTCCTCGATGACCTGCTGATGCTCGCAGGTAGCGACCAGGAAGGTATCTTGCTCCAGCTCGCGACCGTCGACCTCGCCGGCCCCGTGCAGGCCGCCGCACACGCCGGCGCGACGCTCGCCCGGAACGCTGGCCTCGAGTTTCGCGCTGACATCGAACGGCCGCTCTGGGCCGACGCCGACGAGGAGCGCGTGCGCGAGGTTGTGCTGATCCTGCTCGACAATGCCGTGAAGTACACGCGCGCGGGATCCGTGGAGTTGATCGCCCGGCGTGATGGGGACACGGCGCTGATCCGCGTCCGCGATACAGGGGTTGGCATCGGCCCTGAACACATCAAGCGCGTGTTCGACCGCTTCTACCGCGTGGACAAGGTGCGCTCACGGCAGCTGGGCGGCGCCGGCCTCGGCCTGTCGATCGCGCGCGAGATCGTCGACGCGCACGGCGGCACGATCGACGTCACCAGCACGCCCGGGGCCGGCACGACCGTCACCGTGCGCCTGCGGCTCACACGCGCGCAGGCGACCGCCATCGCCAGTCCGCACGCGAGCGAGGCGCTGTGACCGCTGGCGCTGTGGCGGAGCGCGTCGCCTCCGTGCGGGCGCGGATCGCCGCCGCGGCGCTGCGCGCCGGCCGCGTACCGTCCGACGTCCTGCTGATCGCGGTGTCGAAGACGCACCCACCCGCCGCCATCGCCGAAGCGATCGCAGCGGGCATCGACGCGATCGGCGAGAACCGGGTGCAGGAAGCGGCGCCGAAAATCGAGACGCTTCGGGCGTCGCACCCCGGCGTGCGCTGGCACCTGATCGGCCACCTGCAGCGCAACAAGGCGGCCGCGGCGGTGCAGCTCTTTGATATGCTGCACGGCGTCGATTCGGAGCCGCTCGCGAGAGCGATCAGCGCGCGGGCGACGCGCACGGTGCCCATTCTGCTCGAAGTGAATGTCGCCGGTGAAGCCACGAAGTTCGGCGTCCGCCCGCAGGACGCGGCACGCCTCGCCGAGCGGATCGGCGCCCTGCCGCACCTCGATCTCGAGGGGCTCATGACGGTCGCGCCGCAGGTCGACCATCCCGAGGAGGTACGGCCGGTGTTTCGGGCGCTCCGCGAATTGCGCGATGCCATCGGCCTGCGCGAGCTCTCCATGGGCATGACGGACGACTTCGAGATAGCGATCGACGAGGGCGCGACGATGGTGCGCATCGGCCGCGCCATCTTCGGCGAGCGCCGCGCTCACGCGCCCAGGGAGACGGCATGAAACTCGGCCTGATCGGCTGCGGGTTCATGGGTGAGGCGATGCTCAGCGCCACGATCGCGCGCGGCGTCGTGTCGCCGGACGACGTCGCTGTCGCCGAGATCAACGATGAGCGCTGCTCGCTGATCAACGGCAAGTACCGGGTCCGCGTGAGCAGCGACCCCGCCCCCGTCGTCGAAGGTGCCGAGGTCGTCGTCTTCGCCATCAAACCGCAGGAGTTCAACGCCGCCGCGCACGTCCTGCACGGCCGTTTCCGGCGCGACCAGACGATCGTCTCGATCATGGCCGGCGTCCCGATCGACAAGATCTCGCGCGGGCTCGCCCACGCCGCCATCGCGCGGGTCATGCCGAATACACCCGCCGCGATCGGCGAGGGGATGAGCGTGTGGACAGCAACGCCCGAGGTCGATGGGCCGGCGCGCGAGCAGGTCGCCGCGATCCTCGGCGCCCTCGGGCACGAGATCCACGTCGACGACGAGAGGTACCTCGACATGGCGACGGCGCTGTCCGGCAGCGGGCCCGGCTTTGTCTACATGCTCATCGAAGCGTTCATCGACGCCGGCGTCCACATCGGCTTCAAGCGCGAGGTCGCCGAGCGGCTGGCGTTGCAGACGTTCATCGGGTCGGCGAAGTACGCGGAGGCGACCGGCAAGCATCCGGCACAGCTCCGGAACGAAGTCACCTCGCCCGCCGGGACGACCGCGGCCGGCCTGCTCGCGCTTGAGGTTGCGGGCGTGCGCGGCGCGATCATCGACGCGATCGAAGCGGCGTACCGGCGCTCGCAGGAGCTGGGGGCGTAGTGTTGTTCGGCGGCGCCGGCTGCGTCGGCACGTCACCCGCGTCCGAGGTCGTGTGTGTGTTGTTCACCGTCCTGACGCTGGCGATCATCTTCCGCGCGCTCCTGTCGTGGTTCAACCTCGACCCGCGCAGCCCGCTCGTGCAGACCTTGAACGCGATCACGGATCCCATCCTCGAGCCGATCCGCAACGTCATGCCGAGGCTCGGCATGCTCGACCTCTCGCCGCTCGTCGCGGTGCTGCTGCTGCAGTTCGTGTCACAGGCGCTGCAGACGTTCCTCGGCTGAGGATGCCTTCGCGTCTCCTCTAGGCGTTCGTCCCAGCGGTGATGTCGCGGCGGCGGTAGACGATGAACGCCAGCGCAAGGAACGCGACGATGTACAGCGCGAGGATAACCGAGGCTTCCTCGACCGAATTCGAGCCGCGCTCCTGCAGGTCACGCGCCGACGGGCCGAACGTCGGCAGGCCGCGCGGCAGCTTGTTCTGGATCAGCACGACGTTGCGGTTGGCGCTGATCAGGTAGTTCGGCACCTGCTCCCAGCGGCCGCCGCCGATGCGCATGAGCCCGCTGATCAGCGGCTCGAGGAACGCCACGCCGAGGCCGGCGCCGACGCCGGCGAGCGTCGAGCGCCCGATGACCGCGGCCGCGAACGCGAGCGCGATGTACGGCGTCATCACGAACAGCGTGCGCCCGAGCGCGAGACCCTGATCCTTGAACCAGCCCGCCGTCACGAAATCGAACGTTGCGCCGCCGTAGTACTCGGTAATCACGGCGCTGTAGCCCATTGCGACCAGCACGGCCAGCACGGTCAGCCCGGCGATGATGCACCACACGACCACGAAGCGAGCAGTGACGAGGCGGAGTCGGCCGCTCGACGCGGTCGCCATCAGCCGCACCGTGCCCCACGCGTACTCGCTCCCCGCAGCGCCCGCGGCGAGGATGATCGCGAGCAAGGTCCCGAACGTCGCGACGATCTGGAGCGCGAACGGCACGCCCGCCTCCAGGAACAACCCCCTGCGTAGCTCCGAGTACGCGATACGAAAGCCCTCATCGTCGCGGAAGGTTCCAGCGCGGCCGCTGATGCTCCAGAGGACGGAGTACAGCAGGACGATCAAGGCGACGGTCAACACCGTGACAACCCATGTCATCATCCGCTTGCGCAGCTTGAAGAACTCGACGGCCATCAGGTGGCGGGTGCTCACGCGTGCAGCTCCTCACCGGTCAGCTCCAGAAACACGCTCTCGAGGTCGTTGTCCCACGGGCGCAGCTCCGAGACGAAGACGCCCTGCGCCACGAGGGCGCGGTTCAGCTCGGCGGCGCGTTCGGTCGGCACCTGCGCGCGCACATAACCGTCGACGCGCTCCGCGGCCGCCACGAACGGCACGCTGCCGAGCGCCCGTACGAGCGCCTCGTTGTCGTCGGCGCGCAGCCGCAGGTGTTGTCCCGCGCCGAGCAGGTCCCGCACCGTGCCCTGCGCGACGAGTCGCCCGCGCTTAACGATCGCCACGCGGTCGCTGACGGCCTGCACCTCGTGGAGGAGGTGGCTGCACAGGAAGACCGAGCGCCCCTCCCGAGCGAGCCGCGGGATCAGCTCGCGCACCTCCCGCGTGCCGGCCGGGTCAAGCCCGTTCGTCGGCTCGTCGAGGATGATCAGCTCAGGGTCGCGCAGCAGCGTCGAGGCGATGCCCAGCCGCTGTTTCATGCCCAGCGAGTAGTTCTTGTACGGGTCGCGGCCGCGCTCGCGCAGGCCAACGAGCTCGAGCATCTCGTCGATACGCGTGCGCGGCACATCGCCCAGCGCCATCGCGATGACGCGCAAGTTGTCGTAGCCGGAGAGGTAGGGGTAGAACGCGGGGGACTCGATGACGGCGCCGATGCGCCGCAGCGCGGGCCAGGGGTGCGTCGCCATGTCGCTGCCGAAGACGATGGCGCGTCCAGCGGTCGGCCGGATGAGGCCGAGCAGCATGCCGACGGTCGTGCTCTTCCCGGAACCGTTGGGGCCGAGAAAGCTGAAGACCTCGCCGGCGAACACCTGCAGATGCATGTCGGCGACGGCGGTGATGCGTCCGTACCGCTTCCACAGCCCTTCGGTCCGCAGGATCTCGTCGCCGGCCGCCACAGTCACCGCCCGATCGCATGCTAGCAGGCGGTCCGCACATCGTGTTGCGTCGACATGAGCAGCGGGCCAGGCGAGTCGGTTGAGGGGCAGCGCCCTGATTCGGTACGATTGGTCGCCGCGGGCGTGAGCCCGCGCTTCCTCTGTTCCCCGGTAGCTCAACGGTAGAGCGGGCGGCTGTTAACCGCTAGGTTGTAGGTTCGAATCCTGCCCGGGGAGCCAGTTACACCCCGCTCTGGGGAAAATCCGAACTTCTGCAGCGCCGCGCCCTTAACCACCTGGCGGGGCCATGGAGGTCGCGCGGCGCGCCCGTTCCTCCGGCGCTTCTCCGCCCCGGCTTGCCCTCCTCGCCCACCAGGAACCAGAAGGCCGCGACGCTGCCGGCGAGGATCGCCGCGTTGACGGGCTGGGCGACGAACTCCAGGGCGCGGCCGCCGGCCGGGACGCGGACCCACAGGGCCCCCTTGATATCGGCCGGGCGCGGCCGCCAGAGGTCCGGCTCGGCGTTGTTGTCGCCCTTGGTCACGAACCCGGACTCAGCGTCGCCGCCGACGATGCGGTGGATCACCTCGCCCTCCGGCACGCGGAAGGCGATGACGTCGCCGGCGTGATAGGCGTCCTGCTTACGGACGATGGCGAGGTCGTGCAGACGCAGGCCCGGCTCCATGCTGCGTCCGGCGACGATGACGTAGGACGCCGGGCCGCCCAGCGACGCCGGCCGCAGGAGCAGGAACCAGGCGGCCACGATGGACACGCACGCCAGCGCCGGCAGCGCCTTCAGGGCGATGGTTGCAGCGGCCTTCACACGCACCCGCTCCCCCTGGTCCCGCCCCGGATCTCCAGGGTTGCGGGGAGAAGGTTCGTGACACTGATGGGAGAGGTATCCTCCCAGCCGCACCGTTTTTCGTCGCCCGCAACCGGGCCGCTGGACGACTTGGGCTGGCCTGCCGCCGCCGCCGGGATGAGCTGCTGCACCTCTTCCAGCGTGAGCAAGGCGCACGCGTCGGCCGGAAGCTTGGCGCTGCCCGAGCCCTTGGTTGCCCCGGGCGTCGGCGCCGGCTTTGTCGCCGCAGGCGTGCCGGCCGCGTTCGTCGGGGGCGCGGCGGTGTTGGCGCTGCCGCCGCCCCCACCGCCGCAGGCCGCCGCCAGGGCGGCGATCAGTGCCAACACGACGGTCGGGATCAAGTGGCCGGTTCGCACGCGACTCTCTCCGTTCTCGTCTGACCCGCCTTGGGTGGCGGCGGGCGCCTTGGCCGGCACCCGCCACCATGAACGCCTGCGTCCTCGCTACTTGATCAGCACATGCACGTCGGTGAGGTCAGCGGCGTTCGGCTGGGAGGTGACCGGGATGTTGTAGACCACGGGATTGCTGTTGATGCACAGCACACCGAGATCCTGGGAACCGCCTGCGGGCGGGCCGAACGTCAGGACGACCTGGACCGTATGGGCGCAGAACGGGAGCGGCGAGACGCAGGCGTCGTTCACGCCGGAGACCGTCACGGTATCAACCGCGAAAAAGCCGATTTCTGTGACGTAATGGGTGCCGTACGTGACGTTGAGCGCAGCGTCGCCCTGACAGCCGGTGAAGCGGACGCTCGCGGCCTGGACACCCTGGCTGTTGAGGTTGAGGCGGGCGGCGCTGGCGAACGCCACGCTGGCCATCGCGCCCACCACCAACAGTGCGAGCATGAGCTTCGCGAATTTCATGTGATCCTCCATCGATTGACGACGGCTGCGCCCAGCGAGGGGCATAGCCCATGGCGAGGGTTGCCATCTTTCGCGCACCCGTCGGCCTCTGTTTGATCGTCTGCGCTATCGCTCGATAGGCAGCCACCCCCTCTCGTGCACGTCGGCGCGCGCCCAGCGCGGCGCGACCGAAGCTAGGCGGGGCTGATCGTGGGCCGATCTTCGCAATAAGGGCGCGGGTGCAACAGTCCAATTCTTGTTCAAGATCTGACCGGTTGACGCCGGGGGCGGGGGCGCGCGGGCGTGGAGCTAACCGGGGAGCGGGCCGCCGATCTCCTGGCGCCAGAGCCAATCGGCCACGTGGCGGATGCCGGCCGTCAGGTGGCGGCGGTAGGTGCTGAAGGGGAGTCCGAGCGCCTCGGCGGCGCGCTCCTGCGTGCGTTCCGGCTCGATGTACGTATGCCAGAGCGCGCGGAAGAGCTTGCGGTCGCGAGGGTGGGCGTTTAGCGACTCCACGGCAGCGCGGAGCAGGCCCTGTAGCGCCGACGCCGGCGGCTCGGCCGAGCCCCACTGATCCACCACGAGGCGCGACCGCATCAGCGGGTTGGCGGCCAGAGCCCGCGGGCGCGTGTAGTCACGCAACGCGGCGCGGACGGCTTCCTTGAAGGCCGGCTCAGAGAGGACGAGCAGCGGCGCCGAACGCCTGGGTCGCGGCTCTGTGGGGGAGACGAGTGAGGCCTCCCGGCGCTCGCCGAGAAGGCGCCACCAGGCCATCCGTGGCTCGGCGCGCCAGTCGTGGCCGACCGCACCGTACCGTCGCCCCCCGACGACGAACTCGGCGCCCTCGGCCTGCTCGAAGTTGACGTACCTGAACATCGGCAGCCAAAACTCCAGGTCCCGCAGGACAACGAACGCCCACGCCAGCCGCGGCTCCGTCATCCACCACACGCTGGCCAAGGTGGCGCCTATGTTGAAGACGGTGGTGGTCTGATACTGGTCGCGGTTCATCCAGAACCGGGAGACGCCGATCAGCTCGCCAGGGCGCAGCGGCGCACGCCGCCGCACGTACGCGCGCAGGGCGGCCACCCCCGGGTCGGCGGCCGTGGCATCGTCGTCCTCATCACCAATGCAGATGTTCGCCACGAACCCTTCGGATTCGCCGCCGGCACCGCGCAGCACGCTGAAGCCCTCCGGCTGGCGGGCGAACCAGAAGGCAGCCGCGCGCGCCGACTCCGCCCCTTCGTGACGCTGGACCATTGCCACGATCGCGCGGCCGTCGTCGGGCCGCGCCGGCTCGGCGTAGTGGTTGCCCAGCTCCGTCCAGTCATAGAACGGCTGCATCGACGGGTGGTGGCGGGTGACGAAGAGGAGCGCCCACAGCGCCTGGTGCTGCTCGAACCCTCTGCACTCCAGGAATCGCGCCGCTTCCGCCGCGCTGATCCGCCTGACCAGTCCCCGGAGCAGGTCTGGGTGCCGGACGCGGAGATCCTCGAAGATCACGTCCCGTACGAGGTCATGGGGGAAGATCCCCTGGGCCCCGTGTTCCACGAAGGGGAGGGCGCGCAGCCATTTGAACAGCGCGAAGGCGGCCGCCTCGTCGATTCCTAGGGCGGCGGCGAGCAGCGGCTGCGTGGTCCTCCAGGCGATGGCCGAGACCTCCAGCGCCCGCCGGTGGGCATCGGCCGGGACTTCGGCGACGAACCGGCTGAGTAGCGGGTCTACCACATCGGCGCCCGCGCTCGCGAGGTCGGACAGTGTCCTCCCCTGTTTCGCGATCTCCGCTGTCAGACACAGCGCCAGCGGGTGCCCGTGTGTGAAGCGGAGGATAGAAGGGACCTGACCAGGCGCGACGCCGCGCGACAGCAGCAGCGCCCGTCCTTCCTCCGGCGTCAGGTTGCGGAGCGGCACGACGCGCGTCACCGCCTGCCAGCCGGCGTCGGTGCGCCAGGCATCAGACGGGGCGTTGCGTCCAGCGATGACGACCAGGCAGTCCGCCCCGAGGTGGGGGAACAAGCGCGTCCGGAACCAGCCGTCCAGCCGCTCTATCCCCTCGTAGGCATCAATGAGGATGACCGGCGCGTCGAGCGTGCGGAGCGCGGCGACAGGGTCATCCTCACCCGTAAGGCCGAGGGCCTGCGCGAGCACGAACGTGATGCCGCGTGCGCCCGGCTCCACATCGCGTCCGTCGAGCCAGACGACGGGCCGGCCGGCCTGTAGCGCCAACCGCTCGTACTGCTGCAGCAGCGACGTCTTGCCGACCCCTCCCGGGCCGTGCACGTACAACACGGCATGCTGGGCGCGCCTCGCCGCTAGGGCGCTGCGATAGAGGTCAAGCTCGGCGTTCCGGCCCACAAACTGCCCCTGACGGGCTTCGCTGAGCCGGTCGCCCAGGCGCCCGCGCTGGGCACGGCCAACGCGCGCACACATCGCGGCACCAATTTAGCACGCAGGCACAATCACCAATCCAAGCCACAGACGCCGCCTGGGCTTGTACCCTATCGTCGTTACGCCTGAATCGCAGCCCGCCAGCGGGCCAGCCGCCTGCGACGCCCGATCACTCAGCGTAGACCGACGGATCCACGATTTCCATGAGCCGCTCGGGGTGCTCCGGAACGCGGAAGCCAACCTTCGCATACAGCCCATGCGCGTCGCGCGTACCTAGCCGCCAGACCCGGAACCCCTGGAGCGACGGATGCGACATGATCGTCTCGACGAGCCACACGCCGAGGCCGCGGCCGCGGTGCTCAGGCAGCACAAAGACATCGGCGAGGTCGCCGAGCGTCGCATAGTCGGTGATAACGCGGGCAAACCCCACCTGCTGGCCGGCATGAAACAGCCCGAAGCACAGCGAGCCGGCAATCGACCGTGCGACGACCTCACGCGAGACACCGCGCGACCAGTAGGACGTCGTCAGGAATCCGTGGATGACATCGATATCGAGCCGCGCGCGGTCCGTGCTGATCTCGTAGTCGCTGCGTCGCCAGGGCTCATCGCTCACGACAGATGGGCGCGGAAGAAGGCCATCGTCCGCGCCCAGGCGGTCTTCGCCGCCTCCTCGTCGTACTTGCCGCCGGCCTTCGGCACCTCGGGCGACGGGTTCATGAACGCGTGGTGCGTACCCTCGTAGATATAGAACTCGGCGGTCTTCCCGGCCGCCTTGATCTGTTGCTCGAGGGCGCGTGCGGCCTCGGGCGTCGCCCAGCCGTCGTTCTCGGCGTAGTGCCCCATCACCGGTCCCGCGAGCTTCGTCAGGTCCGGCTGCACCCCCGGCAGCACCCCGTAGAAGACCGCGCATGCGTCGACCGGCTTCAGCGTTGCGATGAACAGTGACAGCCCGCCGCCCAGACAGAAGCCGATGCTGCCGATCTTGCCGGTGCATGCCTCGTGCGACTTCAGGTAGTCGTAGGCGCCGGACATGTCCTTGGCCGCCTGGTCCATCTTCATGGCCATCATGAGCTTGCCTGCTTCGTCGGGCTCCGCCGTGACCTTCCCGTGGTAGAGGTCCGGTACGAGCGCGATGTATCCCTCGCCAGCCAGCCGGTCAGCCACGCTCTTGATCCAGGGCACGAGTCCCCACCACTCCTGGCAGACAATCACGCCCGGGCCGCGCCCGGACGCCGGCAGCGCCAGGTAGCCCTCCGCCGTACCCCCGTTACTTGCGAACGTCACCATCTGGCCCGCCATGGCGCACTCCTTTCTTGCTCCGTGCGCGGATCAAAGCACGTGTCCGGCCATGGGGCAATCCGCGACAGCTACTCCGAGGCGTGCATGGCCGTCGGTCCTCGCGACGGAAGGGAGTCATCCCCGGCATCCGCGTAGACGCCGCGGTACTCAGGCGGCAGCAGCTCAGCGACCCGCCGCATGATCTGCTCGGTCGCCCGCGTCACGGCCTCGGTATCGACACGGCCGGTGCGCTCGAGGCGGAAGGGCTCGCCGATGACAACGCGGATGTGTCGGACCGAACGCGGCTTCACGAAGAACGACGGCCAGCGGATCCCCTCGGTGCCAGTGATGGCGACGGGCAGCACCGGCGCGCCGGTGCGCAGCGCGATCAGCGCGGTGCCCGGATGGCCCTTGCCGAGCCCGCCCGTGCGGCTCCGCGTGCCCTCGGGAAACATCATGAGCGCATCGCCGCCGCGGACGACCTCCTGCGCCACGCGCAGCGCGGCGATATCGGCCTCGCCGCGCCGTACAGGAAATGTGCCCCACCAGCGGAAGAGCGTGCCGACCACCGGAATCGCGAGCATCTCCTTCTTGGCCATGAACACGACCGGCCGCCCCACGGCCCGCGCGATCATCGGGGGGTCCGCGTTGTTGAGGTGGTTGCTCGCGACGATCAGTCCGCCGGTCTTGGGCACGTGTTGGCGCCCGACCACCTCGTAGCGCCGGCAGTAGATCATCGTGAGGACGTGGCCGATGCCGAGGATGACGCGTCGGTAGAGGGAGCGCAGCATGGGGCAAGTCTCCCGCGCGTATGCCCCTGGCGCCAGATCATCCGGTGCCCGCGCCGAACTCGAGCGTCTCCAACACGTCCAGCGGAACGTCAGCTCAACGCTGGGGTCCTCGGAACTGACGCCACGGCGCCGTTTTGGTCACGCCGGCTTGCGGCGCCGGCTCGGCTGCACGCGCGGCGGTTCGCCCTCGGTCTTCGGGAACTGCGGCGGCCACGGCGCATCGCCGAGGCCCTCGCGCTCCTGCCGCGTGACGAGCTCGAGCAGCGGTGCGAGCGAGTAGTGCACATCGTCGATCGCCGCCGATGCATCGCCGTCGCGGGCAAACAGTGGTGGCACGGTCGCCAGCGTGTAGGCGGCTGGATCCACGGACGGCACCTGCTCCCAGGTCAGGGGATACGACACACGCGCGTCGGGCGTCGGCCGCACCGAGTATGCGGACGCGACGGTGCGGTCGCGGGCGTTCTGGTTGTAGTCGATGAAGACGCCGTGCCGCTCTTCCTTCCACCACGCGGTCGTCGCCAGGGCCGGGATGCGGCGCTCGACCTCGCGGCCGAGCGCGAGCGCGCAGCGGCGGACATCGCTGAAGCCCCACTCTGGCTCGATGCGGACATTGATGTGGATGCCGCGCGAGCCCGACGTCTTCGGAAAGCCGCGCATGCCCATCTCGGTCAGCACCTCGTGCACCACCATCGCCACCTCGCGGACATGAGCGAACGTCGCCTCTGGCGTCGGGTCGAGGTCCACGCGCAGTTCGTCCGGGTGGTCGACATCGTCGACGCGCACGGGCCACGGGTTGAGGTCGATGCAGCCGAGGTTGATCGCCCATGCCAGGTCCGCCGCGTCGTCGATCACGGCGAGGTCGGCCGTGCGACCGCTCGGGAAGGTGATGTGCGCGGTCTCGACGCCCGGCGGCCGGCTGCTCGGCGCCCGCTTTTGAAAGAACGGCTCACCCTCGGCGCCGTTCGGGAAGCGCTTCAGCACCATCGGCCGCCGGTACACGCCGCGCACGGCGCCGTCAGCGACGGCCAGGTAGTACTGCACCAGATCGAGCTTCGTGTGCCCGGCACGCGGGAAGAAGACTTTCCCGGGATTGGTGACCGTGACGGGCGTGCCGCCCACGTCGAGGACGACGCGCTGCTCGGGCATGCGAAGATTCTACAGGTGGGTGGAAAGCCCGCCGTCGACGAAGAGCGTCTGGCCGCTGATGTAGCCGCTCGCGTCGGACGCGAGATACACGACGAGCGGACCGATCTCGTCGGCCGCGCCCGCCCGCTTCATCGGCACAAAGCGCACGGTCTGGTTCGCTGCCGGGTCCAGATCCCCGATCGCAGCCGAATGCTCCATCCAGCCCTGCGCGATCGCGTTCACGGTCACCCCGCGCGGCCCCCATTCGACCGCAAGCGCGCGCGTGAGGTTCAGGATGCCCGCCTCGGCGGCGCAGTACGCGGCGGCGTTGGCAATCGCGCGCTCGCCCAGCACCGAGGCAACGTTGACGATGCGGCCGCCGCCGCCCTGCTTCAGCATCTCCTTGCCGACCGCACGGCAGGCATGGAACGTGCCGAACAGGTTCACCTGCAGGACGCGCGACCACTCGACATCGGTGATCGCGTCGGCCGCTTTACCGAGGAACAGCTTCGGTGCGTTCACCAGCACGTCAATGCCACCGAGGTCTTTCGCCACCTGCCGCACCGTCACCTGCACACCCGTGCCGAGCGTCACGTCGCAGGCGACCGATGAGGAGCGGCGGCCCATCTTCGCGATCTCCTGCTGTACGCGCTTGACCGCCATCACCTCATCGCCATCGGTTGAGGTGGCGCAGACGACCACGTCGGCGCCCGCCTCGCCCAGCGCCAGCGCCGCCGCCCGGCCGGCTGGGTTACCGGCCCCGATGACGAGCGCGCGCTTGCCCGTCAGGTCGAACGCGTCGAGCCCGGAGCGGACGCCGCCCCACTCCGTCTTCACGAGCCCCCCGTCACTGGCGCGAAGCCCATCGGCGCCAGCCCGCCGGCAAGCCCGCCGCCGTCGATGACGAAGCCCTGTCCCGTGACGTAGCGCGAGGCGTCGGACGCGAGGTAGATCGCCAGCGGCCCGAGCTCCCAGGCCTCGCCAAGGCGCTGCGCAGGGATATAGCGGCCGCGCGTCTGGGCGAAAATCTGCTCCTGTTCGTTGCGCGCAGGCGCCTGTCGCACGAACCCGGGGATGATGCAGTTCACGCGGATATCGTGCTTGACGAGCATGGCGGACAGCGACTTGGTAAGCGCGATGACGCCGGCTTTCGCCGCCCCGTATCCGAAGCTCATCGGGTAGGCCCGTAACGCGGTGCCGGAGGCGACGTTGATGATCACGCCGCCGCGTCCCTGCTCGACCATGCGCTTCGACGCCGCACGCGCGCAGTAGAACGCGCTCGAGAGGTTCACATCGAGCGTGTCACGCCAGTCGTCGTCGCCGACGTCCCAGAGCTCGGCGTTCGCGCCTCGCATATCGCCGATGCCGGCGTTGGAGAGCATGATGTCGATGCCGCCGAACTCATCGGCCGCGCGCTGGACGAGCGCGTCGCACTGCTTCGAGTCGCGCACGTCCGCCGTCTGGGCGACGGCGCGCCGCCCCAGCGCGCGGATATCCGCAGCCGTGCGCTCGATCTGCTCAAGCGTGCGTGCAGCGCACACCACGTCCGCGCCCGCATCTGCAAGCGCGAGCGCCATCTGCCGGCCGAGGCCGCGCCCCGCGCCAGTGACAACGGCGACCTTCCCGTCGAGCCGGAACCGCTCCAGCACGCGACCTCCCTCGCCGTCAGTCTACGACGCGAGACGATGAATCGGCGATGGCGTGCGCTACGGGCACGGTCCGAACCGCGTGGCCACAAGCCCGAGGTCAGACGCAGTGATGATGCGGTCTTTGTTGACGTCGAACTGCGCGCGGTACGGGGGATTCGGCCCGGCGCCGAACGCCGTGGCGACGAGCCCCAGGTCGGCGGACGTCACGGCGAAATCCGCGTTCACGGACATCACCTCGCGGCCATCGCCGCAGCTATCGCCGTCGCTATTGGTCGCGTTCGGGTCCGTGTTGTATGCACACGCCTCGACGCGGTCCGCGACGCCGTCGCCATCACTGTCTCCCGCCGCGCCGCAGTCCTGCGGCGCCGGCCAGACCGCCGCGTTCGTCGGGTCGGACCCACGTGCGCACTCGGGGCCGTCGAGCACGAGGTCGCCGTCGCTGTCGCGATTATTCGGATCGGTCACGTGGCCGACGCAGGCGGAGCCGGAAAGCTCCTCCGTGTCGGTCAGCCCATCGTTGTCGTCGTCGCTGTCGCAGGCGTCGCCGAGCGTATCGGAGTTCGGCGCCGTGCGGTCGTCGAACGCGAACGGCGGGTGCGGCAGCAGGATGACCGCATCGGTGTTGGTCTGCGTCGGGTTAGGCACGGTGGGGCAGTTATCGAGGCCGTCGCCGACGCCATCCCCGTCCTGGTCGTTGGCGACGATCCGATAGATGGCACCCTGGCCGGCGGCGAACCCGAGGTGTGCCACGTAGAGCTCGCCGGCCGCATCCTCGCCGAACGTCGAGATGTTCAGCGTCGTGTCGAGCTCGAGAGCGGAACTCCAGGTGGCGCCGCTCTTCGTCGCCGACCAGATACGCCCGCTGCAGTAGTCGCCGTAGAAGTACGCACCGACGATCGCCGGATTCGCCGTGCCCCGATACCGGTAGCCACCCGTGATCGAGCAGTCGCCGCTGCCGTGCGCGTACTCGATGATGGGCAGCACCTTCCCCGAGGTGTTGCAGCCGCTTGGTGGCGAGTAGCAGGTCGACCCTTCCATCACGTTCCAGCCGTAGTTCTGGCCGCCCGTGCTTCCCGCCACCTGGAAGTCGACCTCCTCGCGGGCGCTCTGCCCGACATCGGCGATGAACAGGTCGCCGGTCGCGCGGTCGAATGCGAAGCGCCATGGATTGCGCAGCCCGTACGCCCAGATCTCCGGCCGCGCGCCTTGCTGCCCGACGAACGGGTTCTGCTCCGTTCCGTACGGTTGCGTCGCGCTGTCGATGTTCAGCCGCAATACCTTGCCGAGCAGCGTCCCGAGGTTCTGACCGTTGCCGTTGGGGTCGCCTCCACCGCCACCGTCGCCGACGCCGATGTAGAGGCGCCCTTCGGGGCCGAACGCGAGCTGGCCGCCGTTGTGGTTGGCGAAGGCCGGATGGGGGATGTTGATGATCGGATAACGCGATGCCGGATTTGCGATGTCCGGGTTGGAGGAGACGGTGTACCGGTCGACCTGGATGTCGCCATTGAGGTCTGTGTAGTCGACATACATGTAGCCGTTGACCGAGTAGTTCGGATGGAACGCGATGCCGAGCAAGCCCCGTTCACTGGAGACCGAGATTAGCGCCGAGATGTCGAGGTACGGCGTCGGGAGCAAGCCAGCGCCCCCGGGGTCATAGATGCGGACCTTGCCGGTCTGCTCTGCGATGAAGATGCGGGCATCGCCCGCGCTGGCGATCGCGGTGGGGAAATCAAGACCTGTGGCGATGACCGGCACCAAGCCGATACCGATCGCCGCATCGGCCGGCTCAGGGCGATGGCCCCGCGCGGTCGCTGCGAGGAGCGCGGCGATGACCAGCGCCAGGATCGCGCTCTTGGCAGCGATCATGAGAACGCTCCTTCCCGGGGCTCCGCCGGGAGCTGCGGGCGGCAGTATAGGCCCCGCTGACGGACCGGCCCGTACTCCCCGGAGGCAGGAATTATGACAAGCGAAACCGCCTGGCGCGCTGCCCATACCCGCCAGAGTGGCGCCTCAAATCGCCGCGAGGCCGAACCGATACTACCGAGGGGATACGCCCTTGCGTGATATTGTGCGCGACCCGCGCTACATCGCGCCGCTGGCCGTGCTGGTGGCCGTCATCCTGGTTTCAGCGGCGCTCGGCGGCCGGGCGTTGCCGTCCGTTGGCGCCAGCGATCCGCCCACGCCAACGGCCAGGCCGACCGAAGCGCTCTCGCCCGAGGATCAGCTCCTCGACGCCCGCCGCGCGCTCGATCTCGGCTACTTGCGGGACGCGCTCGCCCTCTACCGTCGCCGCAACGGCGCATACCCCTCCACCGGCGGCCGCGTCGCGACACTCTGCGACAAGCCGAGCGACGCCGGGTGCGCGCTCTCCTCGCTGGGCGGCAGGCTCCCCTTTTCAGACGGCGAGTTGCCCTACTGGTACGCGTCCGATGGCGCGACCTACTTCTCGCTCATCTCACGCGCGCAGCAATCGGGCGACACGAGCCAGTGTCCCCGCCCGCTGCCCAAGGAACTCGCGGTGGCGCCTGTGATGTGTGTGCGCGGCGAGGCAGGCGGATGAGCGGGCGACACGATTTCCGCCTTCTGTTCGCGCTCGCGCCTGGCCTGCTGCTCGGCACGATCGCGGTCGTCTATGCGTCCGACGTGTCCAATGGCGCGATGCGCTTCCTGCTCCTGTTTGCGGCAATCGGCTCGGTCGCGTTCTCGTCCTGGCGAGTCGGCGCAGCGGCGCTGGGCGGCATCACGCGCGCCCATGGCGTGCCGAACCGGTTGCAACTTGTCGCCGGGGAGCACCGCCGCCTGACGTTCGACCGCGAGACCGGCCTGCACGCCGAGTGGTACTTCCGCCTCCGCATGGAGGAGGAGATCGCCCGCGCCAAGCGGTACGAACAGCCGTTCACGGTCCTGACGGTCGCGGCACGCTCCGCGAGCCTGCTGCAGACGCCACGACGGGAGGTCGTCGGCTGGCTGCGAGAGGTGGACTTCGCGGGCGACCTGGGGGATCGCCTTGCGATCTGCCTGCCGAACACAAGCCGCAGCGGGGCCTGGCAGGTCGTCGAGCGCCTGACGCGTCTCGCGCCGGGGCTGGACATCGCGCTCTCCGAGTTCCCGGCGGACGGCGCCACGACCGCCGCCCTGCTGCACGAGGACGGGCGGCGCAACGCTGCCCTGCGCGTGGCCTGACGGATCAGCCCCGGCTACGATGAGGCCGAATCTCAGCGTACTTCCCGATTTGCCGCAGGCGCTTGCAAAACCGTATACTCAACATATCAGTACAACATTGACGGCTGCGACACTCCTCCCCGGACCCCTGTTTTGTCACCGGCCTGCGTCGTCGCCCGTTCTCGCGAACTTGAGGTATGCGTTTGCCCACGTCCTTCTCTGAATTCAACTTGCGCCGCTCGAGCCTCAACGCGCTTGCGGCGATGGATATCGACACACCGACCGAGATCCAGGCCAAGACCATCCCGCCGCTCCTCGAGGGCCGTGACGTCATCGGACAGGCGCATACCGGCTCCGGCAAGACGCTCGCGTTCAGCCTCCCGCTTATCGAGCGGATCGTCGTCGAAGACAGGTGGCTGCAAGCCCTCGTCCTCGTGCCGACACGCGAGCTGGCGCAGCAGGTCGGGGGTGTGCTCGACAAGCTCGCGCAGCGCGCCGGGATCAAGACGACCCTGATCTTCGGTGGCCGGGCCTTTGGGCCGCAACGGGACGCCATCTACGCCGGCGCGCAGGTGGTCGTCGGTACGCCCGGGCGCGTGCTCGACCACCTCGAGCAGGGCACGATGCGCGTCGACGGCGTCACCTATCTCGTGCTCGACGAGGCGGACGAGATGCTCGACCGCGGCTTCGCGCCCGATGTCGAGCGGATCCTCTCGCAGACGAATCCCGAGCGGCAGACCGCGCTCTTCTCAGCGACGACGCCCGAGTGGGTACACAAGGTCGCCCAGAAGTACCTGCGCAACCCCGTTGTGGTCGAGACGTCGCAGGGCGAGGTTGAGGCCGGGCCGGACATCGACCATGTGGTGTACGAGGTCTGGGGCGACAAGCTGCCGCTCCTGCTCAAGCTGCTCGACGAGCAGCCTGAGGAAGGCGGCACGACGCTCGTCTTCGGCCGCACGAAGCACGGCGTGCGCAACCTGGGCGTCAAGCTCGAGCGCATGGGCTACCAGGTGGACGTGCTGCAGGGCAACCTGAGCCAGGCACAACGCGAGCGCGTGATCAAGCGGTTCCGTGAAGGCAAAACGCCGGTGCTGCTGGCAACGAACGTCGCCGCGCGCGGGCTCGACGTGCTCCACATCACGCGCGTCATCAACTACGAGCTGCCCGAAACGGCCGACCTCTTCACCCACCGCGTCGGCCGCACGGGCCGCATGGGACGCTCCGGCAAGGCGATCACGATCCTCGGGCCGAGCGACCTGCCGAAGTGGCGCGAGATCGAGCGCGGCCTGGGCCGCGAGCTCCCGCGCCTGGCCGCCGACGGCACACCGATCCGCAAGCCGGCCCTCCGGCCAAACGCGCCGCGGCCGTCACGGGGCGGCGCGCCGGCATTTGGCCAGCGGCGCCGGTTGGCGGGTGCCCGCCGCTAACGCCAGCTACGGACAAGTCGTCGGCTGCGCGAACGCCCAGTCGAGCAGGCGTTCGGCGTCGCTGTAGCGGTCCTGGCTGTACATCAGCGAAACGATGATCCGCCGGCCGCCGCGCGTCGCCGAGGCGACGATGGTCTGCGCTGACTTCTCCGTGTAGCCGATCTTCACGCCGTCAGCGCCGGGATACTCGGTGATCAGCCGGTTGCCGTTCCAGACCGGCGGTCCATCCCAGCGCGGCTGCCACGACACGGTCGAGACGATCTCGCGCAGCGTGGGATTCTGCATGACGTAGCGCGCGAGGACGGCCATGTCGTAGGCGCTCGAGTGTAACTTTGGGTCGTCGAGCCCGTGCGGGTTCGTGAAGTGCGTGTCATCGAGCGCCAACGACTTCGCCTTCGTGTTCATCATGTCGACGAACTGTGCCTGCGTGCCGGCGATCCCTTCGGCGATCGCGACGGCGGCGTCGTTACCCGATGGCAGCAGCAGCCCGTAGAGCAGGTCGAGCAGCGACAGCTGCTGGCCGGGCTTCAGTCCCATGATCGTCGAGCCCGTCTTGTCGAAGAGCTGTTGGCCGTCGATGTGCGCCGTGATCAGCGTCGACGGGTCGGCGTTGTCCAGCGCCACGACCGCTGTCATCAGCTTCGTCAGGCTGGCCGGCGAATACTGGTCGTGCGGCGCGCGCCCGAACATCAGCGCACCGCACGAGGCCTCCAGCACCGCGACCGAGTGCGCGCTCACGTACGGGAGGGATGCCGGTTCCGTCGGCACCGGTGTCGGGCTCGTCGCCGCGGCTGCGGCGTCGAGGGCGGTCGAGCTCGCCTCTTCCGCTTCGACCGCCGACGAACATGCGGGCGGACAGTCACGGGGGTCGATGCGGCCGTCGTAGACGGCGCCGGCGACGTAGCCGACGAAGAGGGCGCCGGACGCGATCGCCGCGCCGACGATCACCGCGCGCATCCCTGCGGACAGGCTGCCGAGGCCGTCCATTCCGAACGAGTATAGTCGTGCCGATCCGCGGCGACCAGCGATATCGCGCGTTGCGGTGATCAGTTGTTTCGATGCGCCCGACGGGCGGCGATCGGTGCCGTCCATGTGTGAGGCGCGTTGACACCCCCGTTGACAGCGCCCAAGCGGCCTCGTTATCGTGCCACTGCCATCGACTCGCGTCCGTGCGAGCGGTGAGCTTTGAGGAACGCGACAACAACGGCTGCTTGGATCCGGCAGGACCGAGACGGCGATGGAGAGAGCGGGGCATGGCGCCCCTCCTGCGCCTTCCGGCCCGTCCGCGAAGGCGTTCGTGTTGTCGATGGAGGCGCCATGCGGACGGTCCTGAAGAGCAAGATCCATCGCGCGCGCGTGACGCAGGCCGACCTGCACTACGAGGGCAGCATCACCCTCGATGCGGACCTCATGCGGGCCGCCGATATCCTCCCGTTTGAGCAGGTGCACGTGCTCGACGTCGACAACGGCGCCCGGCTGACCACCTATGCGATCGAGGGCGAGCCGGGCTCCGGCCAGGTGTGCATCAATGGCGCCGCCGCAAGGCTCGTCAGTCCCGGCGACACCGTGATCATCCTCACCTACCGCACGGCGACGGACGCCGAGGCGCGCGAGCAGCACCCCACGCTCGTCTACGTTGACGAGCGAAACCGCATCACCCGCAGGGGCCACGAGATCGCGCCGGCGCCGACGCTCGCGGAGGCGTTTCGATGAAGGACCGCGTCACCACCGCCGACATCCGCGAGATGAAGCGCCGGGGCGAGCCGGTCGTCATGATCACCGCCTATGACTATCCGACCGCCCGCATCGCCGAGGACGGCGGCGCCGACGTCATCCTCGTCGGCGACACCCTCGGCATGGTCGTCCTCGGCTACGACTCCACGGTCCCCGTGACGATGGACGACATGATCCACCACACAAAGGCGGTCGTCCGTGGCGCCAGGCGCGCGCTTGTCGTCGGCGACATGCCGTTCATGAGCTACCAGACCGGCTGGCAGGAGGCGATGAAGAACGCCGCCCGCTTCCTCAAGGAGACCGGCTGCGGCGCCGTCAAGCTCGAAGGGGGCGTCCGCTCGGCCGAGACGGTGCAGAAGCTCGTCGAGGCGGGCATCCCGGTGATGGGGCACATCGGCCTGACACCGCAGTCCGTTCACCAGATCGGCGGTTGGAAGGTGCAGGGCAAGACGCCAGCCGCCGCCGTCCAGCTCATGCACGACGCTCAGGCCCTCGAGCAAGCGGGCGCCTTCGCGATCGTCCTCGAGCTCGTCCCCGCGCCGCTCGCCGCGCTGCTTACCGAGCGCCTCAGCGTGCCGACGATCGGCATCGGCGCCGGCGCCGGCTGCGACGGCCAGGTGCAGGTCTTCCACGACCTGCTCGGCCTCTTTGACGCCTTCACGCCGAAGCACGCCCGCCGCTACGCCGATGCCGGCGCGCTCATGCGCGATGCCGTGCGCCAGTACACTGACGACGTGCGCGCGCGCCGCTTCCCGACGGAGAAGGAGAGCTTCAAGATGGACCCGGCGGCGCTCGCCGAGCTGCGCCCCCATCCGCGCGAGGCGATCCACCGCCGCCACGCGCTCGGCCTCGACGCCTGAGCGCCCCGGACGTGGACATCCTGCGCACGGTCGATGACTGCCGGCGCTGGCGTCTCCGTACCCGCAGAGACGTCGGCTTCGTGCCGACGATGGGCTACCTGCACGACGGCCACCTTTCGCTCGTGCGCGCATCTCGCGCGCGCGACGCGGTCACCGCGGCTTCCATCTTCGTCAACCCGACCCAGTTCGGCCCGAACGAGGACTTTGCCCGTTACCCGCGCGATGAGGATCGCGACCTCGCGCTGCTCTCAGACGCCGGCGTGGCCGCCGTCTTCATCCCGTCTGTCGACGAGATGTATCCCGGCGGCTTCGCGACGTATGTGCACGTCGAGCGCCTCACCGAGCGGCTCGAAGGCGCCAGCCGTCCGGCCCACTTTCGCGGCGTCACGACCATCGTGCTCAAGCTGCTGAACATCATCCAGCCGCATCGCGCCTACTTCGGCCAGAAGGACGCCCAGCAGCTCGCCGTCGTCCGCCGTATGGTGTGTGATCTCGATGTCCCGGTCGAGATCGTCGCCTGTCCGATCGTCCGCGACCCAGATGGCCTCGCGATGAGCAGCCGTAACGTCTACCTGTCGCCCGAGGAGCGCCGCGCGGCGCTTGTCCTGTCGCGCGCGTTGCGTCTCGCCGAACAGCGCTACGCGGACGGCGAGCGCGACGCCGCCGTGATCCGCGCCGCCGTCGAGCGGGAGATCGCGGCGGAAGCGCTCGCCCGGCTCGATTACGTGAGCGTCGCGCATCCGGACACGCTCGAGGAGCTCGACAGCGTCGACGGCGTCGCGCTCGTCGCCGTCGCCGCGCGATTCGGCACCACGCGTCTGATCGATAACACGCTGCTCGGCGCCAGCGCGCCGGCGGCCCTCGATCAGAGGTCGCCGACCTCGTAGGTGCGCCCCATCCTGCCGCGATAGTAGTCGCCGATACCCAGCAGCATCGCCCGCAACAACCGCCATTCGCCGTGCGCCGCCATGCGTACCACCGCCGGCAGCCGCGTCAGCCAGAAGTACGCGGTAAAACGGACGTACGCCCCGCGCGACGCGCTGTTCTTCCGGAGCAGGTAAAGCCGGTTGCGCGTCGCGTAGTACTGCTTGAACGGCGTCATCCAGCCGCCGCCGCTCGACCCGCTCTCCCGGTGGTAGACCACAGCAGCTGGCTCGTACCGGATGCGATAGCCGAGCGCGCGTGCTCGGCGCAGCCAGTCCGTCTCCTCGTAGTACATGAAGAAGCGCTCGTCGAGCATGCCCGCATCGACGAACGCGCGGGCCGGCACGAGCGCGCAGGCGAAGCTCGCGGTCTCCAGGCCGTCGCGCCGCCGGTCCGTCGCGGGACCGTCGCGCTTGCCGTGGAACGTGTCGCGGAACACGCCCCGCCGCCAGTCGAAGCCGCCCGCGTGGGTGCTGATCAGGGCGGGGTCGTCGCGGTACAGCAGCTTTGGCACGACGACGGTGCGTTCGTCGGCCGCATCGAGCATCGCACGCAGGAAGCCGGGTGTGACGACCGTGTCGGGGTTCAGGAACAGCACGAAGTCATCGCCCGCCGCGAGCGCGTCGCGCACGCCGATGTTCGCTCCGGCCGCAAACCCGACGTTCTCGCCACATGGCACGACCGTCGCGTCCGGAAACGCCCGCTGTAGCGTTGCGAGCGAACGGTCGTGCGAGCCGCTGTCCACGACTACCAGGCGCCAGGCCGGGTCGTGTACCTGCGCGAGCGACGACGCGAACTCGTCGACGAACGCCGCCGTGCTGTAGTTCACGACGACGACGGCGATGCGGGCGTCAGCCATCGACGCCCGGCGCCGTCAGGTCTGGGCGAATGACATCGGCCGCGAGGTCAGTCCACATCGGACCACTCGTCCGGGCTCAGGTCGAGCGGGGGCGCCGGCGCCGCATCGTCTGACGCCGCGGCTGCCGCCACGTGCTCCGCCTGCGGCGCATCGACAATCGTCCGCGTCCGCTCGTACTCCCCCGCCGCTGCGGCCTCGAGGAGTTGCAGACTCATCCCGTGCGCCGCCGCCATCGCCACGAACGCCGCCCGCACGCCCGGTTCGATCTCCACGGGCTCGCTGACGCGCGTCCCCGCCTCCGCCAACTCCGCCACCGCCGCATCGAGGTCGTCGACCTCGACCGCGATGTTGTAGATGCCCTCACCGCGCCGCTGCAGGAACCGGCTCAGCGGATGATCCGCGCCCAATGGCGCCGCCAGCTGCAACAGTGCGCCGCCGAACCGCAGCTCGGATGCGCGGACGCCCAACGTCGCGATCTCGAACGGGTCGGTGCTCGGCTCGTCGAGCAGCCGCTCGAAGGTCGCGCGCGCGGCGCCGAGGTCGCGCACGGCGAGCGTGATCTGGCGGATACGTCGGATGCGCATATCGTCCGTTGCCAATGCTATCCTGCGAACGCGGACGGTACCATCGTCCGGCCGAGGTCCCCACTTGGCGATCGAACCCCAGGCGCACCCGGAGCAGCGGCTGGTTGACCTGCGCGACGCGGCCGCCCGCGTGCGCGAGAACGTCGGCCACGTGATCGTCGGGCTTGATGAGGTCATCGAGCTCCTGCTGGTCGCGCTGCTCTGCGATGGTCACGTCCTCATCGAGGACGTGCCGGGCGTCGGCAAGACGATGCTCGCGAAAGCGCTGGCGCGTTCAGTCGGTTGCGAGTTCCGGCGCATCCAGTTCACGCCGGACCTGATGCCCTCGGACATCACCGGCATCAACATCTACAACCAGCGCTCGGGTGCCTTCGAGTTCCGGCCGGGGCCGATCATCGCGAACATCGTGCTCGCCGACGAGATTAACCGCGCGACACCCCGCACGCAGAGCGCGCTGCTCGAGGCGATGGAGGAGCACCAGGTGACCGTCGACGGCACGACGATGCCGCTGCCATCGCCGTTCCTCGTGCTTGCGACGCAGAATCCGATTGAGCTCGAGGGCACCTTCCCGCTTCCCGAGGCGCAGCTCGACCGCTTTCTGCTGCGCGTACACCTCGGCTATCCGGCGGCGGGCGACGAGGACGCGATCCTCCGACGCTTCGAAGCCGATAACCCGCTCGACGTCCTCGCGCCCGTCGTGGACGGCGCCGAACTGGTGCACCTCGCTGCGGCGCTACCGGGTGTGCGCTGCGATGACAGTGTCCGCGGCTACATCATCGCGCTGACGCGCGCGACGCGAGACCATCCGGCGGCGGAGCTCGGCGCGAGCCCGCGCGCAACGTTGGCGCTGTTTCGCGCCGCCCGCGCACTTGCTGCGGTGCGTGGCCGTGATTTCGTCCTGCCGGATGACGTCCAGCACGTCGCGCCGAGCGTGCTCGCTCATCGCATCATCGTTGGCGCGCAGTCCCGGCTGCGCGGCCGCGACGCGAGATCGCTGGTGCACGAAGTCCTCGAAGCCACGCCGGTGCCGGTCGAATAGGCGCTACAAGAAGACGAAGTCGCCCGGGTTGGGCTCCCGCGTCTGCTGCCAGTATTCGATTACATTGAACGGCCAGTTCTGCGTGACGCGCCCGCGCTCGTTCTTGTACCAGCTGTGCACGTCGCCGATGCCCCACGCACGGCGACGGTTCGCGGCGTCGATGCGTTCGTTGTAGGCGTCGTGGACGTCCTGCCGGCAGTCGAATGCGCGTGCGCGCCGCTCGATGAGCATGCGCAAGCAGCCCATGACGTACTGCACCTCACATTCGGAGAAATAGATAATGCTGCCGTTCACGACGATGTTCGTATTCGGTCCGTAGAGCATGAAGAAGTTCGGGAAGTTCGGCACGACCAGGCCCAGGTACGCCTTCGCATCGCCGTCCCACTGCGCGTTGAGCTCGATTCCAGCGCGACCGTATACGCGCATCGGCGTCAGGAACTTCGACGCCTGGAAGCCGGTGCCATAGATGATCACGTCGGCGGGCCGGGCTACGCCATCAGTGGTGACGACGGCGTCTTCTGTGATCTGGGCGATCGGCTCGGTGATCAGGCGGACGTTCTCACGCTTCAACGCCGCCGCCCAGGCACCATTGTCGAGGATGATGCGCTTGGATGCGGGCGGATAGGCCGGCAGCACCTTTTCGAGCAGGTCCGGCCGGTCGGCGAACTGCGACTGGATGTAGCCGGCGAGGATTGCGCGGAGCGCGTCGTTTTCGGCGCTGATGGAGCGCTCCTGGTGCGGCCATGCCTCGTCGTACGTCGCCGCGGGGAGCAGGCCATCGGTCGTCGTCCAGAACATCCAGAAGCGATACCAATGCGCGTAGTGCGGCACGTGGCGCAGCAGCCACTGCAGGCCGGCCGGTACGTCCTCGTGGTAGTGCGGCACCGGCACGAACCAGTTCGGCGTGCGCTGGTAGACATCGAGGTGCGCGACGTGCGGCGCGATCGCCGGGACGAACTGCGCAGCGCTCGCGCCTGTACCGATGACGGCGACGCGCTTGGCGCGCAGGTCGACCGAGTGGTCCCATTGCGCCGAGTGAAACGACGGGCCGGCGAAGCGCTCGCGTCCGGGGATCGCGGGGATGTTCGGCCGGTTGAGCTGTCCCGTCGCGGCGACGACGGCGTTCGCTTCAAAGGTCTCCGGCCGGCCATCGGGACCGGTGACATGCAGCCGCCAGCTACCGGACGCGTCGTCGAAGCGCAGCTCGCGCACCTCGGTGCAGAAGCGGATGTGCTCGCGGATGCCGTATTCGTGCGCGACGCCCCGGAAGTAGTCGAGCAGCACATCCTGCGGCGAGAAGTACTTCGGCCAGTCGGTCTTCTGCGCGAACGAGTAGCTGTAGAAGGCGCTCGGCACGTCGACGCGCGCGCCCGGGTACGTGTTCTCGTACCAGGTGCCGCCGACGTCGGCGTTCTTCTCGAAGATGACGAACGGAATGCCCGCCTGCTTCAGCCGCACGCCGGCGAGGATGCCGGACATGCCGGCGCCGATCACCGCCACCCGGAACGCGACGCCTTCTGGCAAGCGCCAGGCCGGCGCGCGCACGTCGGCGTCATCCGGGGCGAGCTCTGCCATCAGCAGCGACACGTACTCGTCTGAGGCCTTGCCGCCGGTCATCCAGTCGAGCAGCGCACGCACATCGGTGGCCGGCCTTGCGCCGCCGGGGGCGTCGCGCAGGCGCCGCAGCGCGCTGAACGCGACCTCGCGCGCGAGGCGCTGCTGCTCTGGCGTCATCCCACCCTGTTCGATACCGGGCATCGCGGCGGTCAGGCGCAGCTCGTCGCGCAAGACCGCGGGGTCGCCGGTCGCCTGCGCGAGGGCCGGCAACAGCGCCGGGAGAAACGCGTCCTCGAGGTACGTGCGGAGTTCGTCATCGGTGGCGTCGATCGCCTCGGTGGTACGCAGAATCGTCATAGAACCTCGCTCTTCGTTGCGAGGATCGTAGCAGGGTCGTCAGGGGGTGCGCGAATGCGCAGCGAGGAGCAGCGCGAATGGGAGCGTCGCGAACGCCTCAGGCACCAGGATCGCGGTGCCGCCACCGTGCTCGTGCGCCCGGACGTCGGCGTCTGTCAGCACATCGCGCCAGGCGCTGGGCGCACGCGCCGGCAACAGGACGCGCAGATCAGCCCAATCCACCGGCCGCGGCCAACGCCCGTCGGCGCACAACGCAGCACAGAATCGCGGCGCCATGGTGACCGCCCAGACGCCGGCATACCGCCTCGCGAACGCCACCACGCGTTCAGCGCCTCGACCGGTCACCTGCAGCGCGACGTACTGTCCGCGCTCGAACAAGTCCGGCTGTTCGGCACGCAAGCGCAACGCCCGGTGCAAGACGAACATCTTGATGCGACCGTCCTCGGCGCGCTCGAGCAGATCCCGCGGCGACGTATGCTCGACCTGCGCGAGCAGCTGCGCCCGGCGGGTGAAGTCCACCGGACGCCGGTTGTCCGGGTCGACAAGGCTGAAGTCCCAGAGCTCGCAGCCCTGATACGTATCCGGGACCCCGGGCGCCGTGAGTTTGATCAGCGTCTGCGAGAGGCCATTCAGGTATCCCGCCCGCTCGATTGTCGCCACAAACGCCGGCACGTCGGAGACGAACGGGGCATCTTCGGCGAGCGACCCGCGCACGAAGCGCTCGAGCGCCGACTCATACGCCTCGTTAGGTTCGATCCACGAGGTCTGCTCTTTCGCTTCGCGTGCGGCCTTCGCCATATAGGCGACGACGCGCTCGCGAAACGACGCAAGGTCGGCGCAGCCGGGCCACGCACCAACAACCGTCTGGTAGAACAGGTACTCGTCGTTGCGCGTAGGCATGGGGCCCGTGTCGCCGGGCGTTTTCAAGCGTTCGTTCATCGCCGTCCAGCGATGGACGGCGGCACGCCACTCCGACGGTACTTCGCTCAGCACGTTCAGCCGCGCCCGCACGTCCTCGCCGCGCTTCGTGTCATGCGTTGCCGTCGTCGTCATCGTGTGCGGCCACCTGCGCGCGCGGGCAGCGTTCGCGCGGTGGAACGCCTCGACGGAGATCCCGAATTGGGCCGGGTTGCCGCCGACCTCGTTCAGCGAGACAAGGCGGTTGGCAATGTAGAACGCCGTGTCCTCGACGCCCTTCGCCATGACGGGGCCGGTCGTCTGTTGCACGCGCAGCGCGAACTCGCGCACGAGCGGCCTGTCGTCTGCCGCGAAGGTATCGAGGTTCGTAAGCATCAGCGTGTCACCGACGAAGTCGAACACGGAACCGGCGGTGCGGGGGTTGCGCCGCTTCGCCTCGGCGACGGCGCTCGCGATGGCCGCGATGTCGCGGTTCGACACGCCACCATCGGCGCCGATGTACGTCCGGTAGACCGGCAGCGCCGCGATGATTTCCCGCAAGGCGAAGGTCAGCGTGTTCAGCGTGAAATCGCGATAACGGCGGTTGCGCGAGGCGATGTCGTCAAGACGCCGCGCGAGGGCCTGAATCTCGCCGGCGAAGGCGATCAGCATGATCAGCTTCTTCGTCGCGTTCGCGAGATCGCGAAACGCGACCTCGCGTCCCGTGAAGACGGCGTACAGCCGATCGAAGGCGCGGCGTGCGCGGCGGTTCACGAAGATGCCGTTGAGATGCGCGAGGAAGTCGTAGCCGGTCGTGCCGTCTGCTGCCCACGCGGCGTCGAGCGTCTCCCCCTCCGACAGGATCTTCTCGACGACGAGGTACGTCCTGGCCGGCGTCTCCGCGTCGTTGCGCTCGGAGGACCGCGCCCGTCCCCGGACCGCGCGCACGTACGCGAACGGTTCCAGCAGTCCGTCCGGGTGGTCGATGCGCAGCCCGGTCGCGACCCCGTCCTCGACCGCGCGGAAGATCAGCCGGTGGGTGTCCTCGAACACCTGCGGCACCTCCACCCGGATCGCCGCAAGGTCGTTGATGTCGAAGAAGCGGCGATAGTTGATTTCCTCGCCCGCGACGCGCCAGTACGCGAGGCGATAGACCTGTTCGTCGAGCAGGCGGTCGAGCGCGTCGAAGCTCTGGGGGACGCCGCGCTCCCCGTTCAGTTCGCTCAGCGCCTGGTCACACGCGAGGCGCAACCGCTCGTGTTCCTCGAACAGCACGGCGACCCGCAGCTTCAGGTCACGCGCCCATTCGCGCGCCGCGGCCCGTCGCTCAGGCTCGGCCTCGTCGTGCCTCGGCAGCGCGCGCAGCGCGGTCAGGACTGGCGCCAGCTCGCGAGCGATGACCGCGTCCGCCTCGTCCGCTCCCTGGAAAGAGGCCAGCACCGGCTCGAGAAGCTGCGCGTAGGAGCGCGGCGTGACGGGGAACACGCGGTCCCAGTAACGGACGACGAATCCCCCCTTGTCGCGCTCGACCCGCAGCAGCCCCGCCTCCAGCACGGCGCCGTACTGGTCCTCCAGCACGGGGATCAGCACGCGGTGCTCAAGGCCCGGGATGTCGCGCCGCCAGTCGATATCGAAGTAGCGTGCGTATGGCGAACACTGGCCGAACTCCATCACGTCCATCCACCAGGCGTTCGCCGGATCGCCGATGCCCATATGGTTGGGGACGACGTCGAGGATGAGGCCCATGCCGTGCGCCCGGAGCTCGGCGCCGAGCGCCTCGAGATCCGCATACGTGCCGAGCCGCGGGTCGATCTGGCCATGATCGACGACGTCGTACCCGTGCGTGCTGCCACGCGCGGCGCGGAGCACCGGCGACAGGTACAGGTCGCTGATCCCCAGGCGCGCGAGATACGGTACGAGCGCGCGGGCGTCCTGCAGTGTGCAGTGCTCGCCGAGCTGCAGGCGATACGTTGCGCGCGGAATGCGGCGGCGCGTCGCCGCCTCTTGCGGCATCACGCGCCCGCGTCCGGCGCCAGGAACAGGCAGCCGAGCGGCGGCAGCGTAAGCGAGAGCGCGTGCTTGCGCCCGTGCGCCCCGCGCGCCGACGTCTTCACGGCGCCGAAATTGCCAACGCCGCTGCCGCCGTAGACTGCCGCGTCGCTGTTGAGCAGCTCACGCCACTCGCCCGCAACATCGACGTCGATGCGGTAGCGGTGGCGCACGACCGGTGTGAAGTTGAAGACGGCGACGAGGGGCCGGCCCGCGGTGTCGCGCCGCGTGAACGCCAGGACGCTGTTGTGCGCGTCGTCGCCAACGATCCACTCGAAGCCGGCCGGCTCGCAGTCGAGCTCATGGAGGGGCCTGTCCGCGCGATAGGCGGCATTCAGATCGCGGAGCCACGCGGTGATCCCGGCGTGACCCGCGTCCTCAAGCAGCTCCCACTCGAGCTGGCCATCGTGCCGCCATTCGCCGCGCTGGCCGAACTCCGCCCCCATGAACAGCAGCTTCTTCCCGGGGGTTGCGTACATGTAGCCAAGCAGCAGCCGCAGGTTTGCCAGCTTCTGCCACGCGTCGCCCGGCATGCGGCCGTAGAGCGAGCCTTTCCCATGCACGACCTCATCATGCGAGAGCGGGAGCACGTAGTTCTCGCTGAAGGCGTAGACCGAACGGAACGTCAGGTCATTATGGTGGAACCGCCGGTGGACGGGGTCACGCCCGAAGTAGCGCAGCGTGTCGTGCATCCACCCCATGTCCCACTTGTAGCCGAAGCCGAGGCCGCCGACGGACGTTGGCCGCGACACCATCGGCCATGCGGTGGACTCCTCGGCGAACGTCTGGATGCCGGGGTATCGCGCGTAGGCCTCCTCGTTCAGCCGGCGCAGGAAGCTGACCGCCTCGAGGTTCTCGCGGCCGCCCTGCTCATTCGGCAGCCACTCGCCCGGCTTCCGCGAGTAGTCGAGGTAGAGCATGGACGCGACGGCGTCCACCCGAAGCCCGTCGGCGTGGTAGACGTCGAGCCAGAACATCGCGCTGCTGAGCAGAAAGCTCCGCACCTCGTTGCGGCCGTAGTTGAAGATCGCGCTGTCCCAGTCCGGATGATGGCCGCGGCGCGGGTCCGCGTGCTCAAACAGATGCGTGCCATCGAACCGTGCGAGCCCGTGCGCATCCTTGGGGAAGTGGGAGGGCACCCAGTCGAGGATCACGCCGATCCCCTGCTGGTGCAGCCGGTCGATCAGGTACATCAGGTCGTGGGGCGTACCGAAGCGCGACGACGGTGCGAAGTACGATGTCACCTGGTAACCCCAGGAGCCGAAGAACGGGTGCTCCATCACCGGCATGAACTCGACGTGCGTGAAGCCAACATCGCGGACGTACGGCGGCAGCACCTCCGCCAGCTCCCGGTACGAGAGCGAGCGCCAGCCGTCGTCGGCGCGCCGTCGCCATGAGCCGAGGTGCAGCTCGTAGATGCTGACCGGCGAACGGTGCGCCGTCCGCGCCGCGCGCTCGCGCATCCATGCGTCGTCGGCCCATTCGTACGCCAGGTCCCAGACGACGGACGCCGTCTTCGGTGGTATCTCCGTGGCGAGCGCGAACGGGTCCGCCTTGTCCGCGCGGAAGCGGCCGTCGCGGGACTCGATGTGGAACTTGTACAGGGCATGCTCGCCCGCTTCGGGCACGAACCCCTCCCAGATGCCGGAGTTCGCGCGGGGCGCGAGCGCGTGCTGGCCGGGACGCCAGCCGTTGAAGTCGCCCACGACGGACGCCCGCCCCGCGTCCGGCGCCCAGACCGCGAAGTACACGCCGCGCGTGCCGTCGGGCGCCGTTATGCGATGCGCCCCCAGGTGCTCCCAGAGGCGCAGGTGGCTGCCCTCGTTGAAGAGGTAGAGGTCGTCGTCGCTGAGCAGCGACACGGACGAAGGCGCCTGCGGTGAAGCGGCCAGCGGCACAGGCCGACGCGCCCGTGTCATCGCGCCTCCGGCCGAACAGCAGGGCTGACCGCACGCCGCGGAAGCGCCCGCGCGACGACGAAGGAACCGATCATGGGCAGGGCAGCCTCACGGACGGATCGTAACAGGCACCGCGCACGGCGCCTATGCCACCCCCACCGCCTCGCGCAGAGGCCGCAACTCCAGCTTGCCGGCATGTACGTCGACAAGGACCGTGTCGCCGTCGCGGATATCCCCTTGCAGCAGCAACATCGCGAGCGGGTCGAGCACCTCGCGCTGGATGACCCGCTTCAGCGGCCGCGCCCCGAAAGCGACATCGTACCCTTCCTCGATCAGGTAGTCCTTCGCCGGCGGCGTCAGCTCGACGCCGATGTGCCGGTCACGCAGGCGCGCGGACAGCCGCGCGAGCTGGATATCGACGATGCGGCGCAGGTCGTCGCGCGTGAGCGCATCGAAGATGATCACCTCATCGATGCGGTTGATGAACTCCGGCCGGAACGTCTGGTGCAGCACCTCCTCGACGAGCGCGCGCATCCGCTCGCGGTCGCCCGCGTACTCGACGATGTACTGGCTGCCGAGGTTGCTCGTCATGATCACGACGGTGTTCCGGAAGTCGACGGTCCGTCCCTGGCCGTCGGTGAGCCGGCCGTCGTCGAGAATCTGCAGTAGCACGTTGAAGACGTCCGGGTGCGCCTTTTCGATCTCGTCGAGCAGCACCACGGAGTACGGACGCCGGCGCACGGCCTCGGTGAGCTGGCCGCCCTCTTCGTAGCCTACGTAGCCCGGGGGCGCGCCGATCAGCCGCGCGACGGTGTGCTTCTCCATGTACTCGCTCATATCGAGCCGCACCATCGCCTGCTCGCTGTCGAACAGCGTCTCGGCGAGCGCGCGCGCGAGCTCGGTCTTGCCGACGCCGGTGGGCCCGAGAAAGAGGAAGCTCCCGAGCGGCCGATTCGGGTCCTGGATACCGGCGCGCGCACGCCGCATCGCATTCGCGACCGCCCGTACTGCGTCGTCCTGCCCGACGACACGCTGGTGCAGGTGGTCCTCCATGTGGACGAGCTTCTGCATCTCGCCCTCCATGAGGCGCGACACCGGGATCCCCGTCCAGCGGCTCACCACTTCGGCGATGTCTTCTTCGTCGACCTCTTCCTTGAGCATCTGAGGACCGCGTGATGCCGCAGCGTCCTCGAGCTCACGCAGTCGTTTCTCGAGTTCCGCGAGCCGGCCGTACTTCAGCTGCGCCGCGCGTTCGTATTCGGCACGGCGCTCCGCGTCCTCGGCCTCGCGCCGCGCCTGCTCGATCTCCTCCTTGAGCGCGCGGACGGACTCGAGAAACCGCTTCTCCTCCTGCCACTGCGCCTTCAGCCGGCTGCCCTCCTCCTTGAGCTCCGCGAGTTCCTTCTCGAGGGCCTGCAGCCGCTCGCGCGATGCCGTGTCGGTCTCCTTGCGGAGCGCCTCGCGTTCCACCTCGAGCTGGGCGATGCGGCGCTCCACCTCGTCCAGCTCGACCGGCATGCTGTCGATCTCCATCCGCAGCTTGCTCGCCGCCTCATCGACGAGGTCGATCGCCTTATCGGGCAGGAAGCGGTCGGCGATGTAGCGGTCCGACAGGACGGCGGCTGCGACGAGCGCCGAGTCCTTGATGCGCACGCCATGATGCACTTCGTAGCGCTCGCGCAGGCCGCGCAGGATGCTGATCGTGTCCTCGACGCTCGGCGGCTCCACCAGCACCGGCTGGAAGCGCCGCTCGAGCGCCGCGTCCTTTTCGATGTGCTTGCGATACTCGTCGAGCGTCGTGGCGCCGATGCAGTGCAGCTCGCCGCGCGCGAGCATCGGCTTCAGCATGTTCGAGGCGTCCATGGCACCCTCGGCCGCGCCGGCGCCGACGACGGTGTGCAACTCGTCGATGAAGAGGATGATCTCGCCCTCGGCGGCGGTCACTTCCTTGAGCACGGCCTTCAGGCGCTCCTCGAACTCGCCGCGATATTTCGCGCCGGCGACAAGGGCGCCAAGGTCGAGCGCCCAGACGCGCTTGTTCTTCAACCCTTCCGGGACATCGCCGCGCACGATTCGCTGCGCCAGTCCCTCGACGATCGCCGTCTTCCCGACGCCCGGCTCGCCGATGAGCACGGGGTTGTTCTTGGTGCGGCGTGCGAGCACCTGGATGACGCGGCGGATCTCTTCGTCCCGCCCGATGACGGGGTCCACCTTCCCCTGACGCGCAAGCTCGGTCAGGTCACGCCCGTACTTCGACAGCGCATCATAGGTGCCTTCGGGATTCGGATCGCTGACGCGCTGGCTGCCACGGATCTGCGTGAGCGCCGAGAGCAGTTTCTCGCGGTCGAGGCCGAGGCCGCGGAGGACATCGACCGTAGGCCCCCGGCCGTCGACGAGCGCGAGCAACAGGTGTTCGGTGCTGATGTAGTCGTCGCGGAGGCGCCCCGCCTCGTCCTCGGCGCGGCGCAGGGCATCACGGAGGCTCTCGGCCATTACGAGCTGCACCGGCCCGTACGCCTTCGGCAGGCGCTCGAGCTGCTGGCGCGCGCGGTTGAGGACGACCGCCGGCTCGACGCCGGCCGCCCGCAGCACGAGCGGCACCACGCCGCCCTCCTGGCCGGCGAGCGCGACGAGGAGGTGCAGACCTTCTACCTGGGAGTGACGCTCGTCCTCGGCGAGCCGCTGCGCCGCGAGCAGCGCCTCCTGCGACTTCTCGGTGAACCGCTGCGTGGCCATCTCGTGCTCCTTTCGAATTTGATGTTGATGTCCTCGTGTTCAATGTTCGCCTAGCGCAGGGGCGCATAACCGGCGAGTAGCGGCCTAGCGGCGGACGGCGAGCGCGCCGAGGAGCACCTTCCAGACGGCGCCCTCACGCGCGTGCTCCTCCGCCACTGGGGTGGCTGCCTCGCTTGAGCCGTCGGCCCGCTCGAAGCCCGTGAGGTCACGCAACATGTCGAGACGCACTCTGTGGAAGTCATCCGCCGTGAGCCGTACGAGGGGCTGCCGCTCCATAAAGCACCTCCTCGAACCGACCAAAGCTATTAGCACTCGTACGATGCGAGTGCTAATAGCTTTCTATCCGGGGGCGCGGAGGCGCGTCAAGGGCCACCCGGGCACACACTGCCGACTGCCGCGTGCCGGGGCTTAGAGCCCGCTGACCATCAGCTTCGCCATGCGCAGCGTCGGCGCGGCGGCGGCGCCGAGCCACTGGAGGTCATTCCCGGCGCCGTCGATGTCGGCGAGCATCTGGCCAAGGTTCCCGGAGACGTTGATCTCCACCACGGGGTACGCGAGCTGGCCGTGCTCGATCCAGACGCCGGCGGCGCCTTTCGAGAGGTCACCGGTGGTCGGATTGAAGCCGAAGCCCATCAGCTCGGTGAGGTAGAGGCCGTCATCCACGGACGCGATCAGGTCGTCCGGGTTCGCCTCACCGGCCTGCCAGACCAGGTTCGATGTCCCGATCCCGATCGTGTCTCCGGAGCGAGCGGCGCTGCCCGTGGTGCGCCGGCCGAGCCGCCGCGCGTAGTAGCTATCGAAGAGGAACTGCCGGAAGACGCCGCCCTCGAAGAGGGGGTTGACGCGCCGCGCGACCCCTTCGCCGTCGAACGGACGTGTGCCCAGGCGCCCCGGCAGCGTCGGGTCGTCGGTAATCGTGACGAGGGGCGAGCCGATCCGCTCGCCTTCACGGTCGGTCAGGAAGGTCGAGCGCTTGAACAGCGCCTCCCCGCTCACGGCGCCGCCGACCAATGACAGAAGCCGTACGGCGACCGTCGGCTCCCAGACAACCGGCACCTCCCGCGTCGCCACCTTCCGCCCGCCGAGCTTCCTCAGGACCCGCGAAGCCGCGCGGCGCCCTACCTCCTCCGGCGAGAGCAGCCGGTGGAACGCGCGGTCCATGCTGAACCATGAGTCGCTCTGCTTCTTGCCGTCCGGCTCATCGGCGAGCACCGATACGGCGAAGCTCGCGGCGGTGTACGGGAAGCCGCGGCAGAACCCCAGCGTGTTCGCCAGCACGACCTCGCCGCGCTCGGCGCCGAACTCCGCGCCTTCCGAGTTCGTAATCCGCGGGTCGAAGTCAAACGCCGCCTGCTCCGCGCGCAGCACGATGTCGCGCATGTCGTCGACCGTCAGCGACTCAAGCCGCTCGTCATACAGCTGGAGGCCCACGCCCTCGTCGAGCGCCAGGTCTTCCTTCGCCGGCAGGCCGGCATATTCGTCGGGCTCGCTGATCGACGCCAGTTCGACGGCCGTCCGTACCATCTCATCGAGCGCCTTCGGCGTCAGGTCGGACGTGTTGCACACGGCCGTGCGCTTCTGCTTGATGACGCGGATCGAGACGGAACGCGACGCCGCTTCGAACAGCCGTTCCGTCTCCTGCTTGCGGACGGTCACGCTGGACTCGATGCCAGAGTGGACGTAGGCGTCCGCTTGGTCGGCGCCGTAGCGGCGGGCGCGTTCGACGATATCGCTGACAAGCGAGCGGAGGTCTTCCTGCATCGTCACCTCAAGGGCGTCGGCACAAGCCGCACGACGAACTGCTCGTCGAGCCAAGCGATCAGCGGACGCGCGACAAACACGCCGGCCGCCGCCAGCGTGCCGATGCCGGCGCCGGCGAGGATGTCGTACGGGTAGTGGATGCCGACGTAGATGCGCGCGAACCCTTGCAGCGCGGCGATGGCGACGAGCAGGATGCCCCACCGCAGCCGATAGAGGCCAAGGCCTACCGCCAGGCCGAAGGCTGCGGTCGTATGCTCCGACGGGAACGATGCGTCGGCACTATGCTCGATGAGCTGCGTCACGTCGTCGTGGCGGAGCACGAATGGACGCTGGTGCACGTACTCGTGCTGGATCACCTTCGTGATGGCGAGCGCGATGACCGCCGCGATGACCGCCGTGTAGACGCCGAGTCGGCGCTCCGTATTACCGCCGTCCCGTACGAACCATGAGAGGCAGACGAGCGCGATGACGACGTACGCGCCGTATCGCGCCGTCGCTTCCATGATCGTATCGGCGACAGCGACATGACCGGCGAGATCGTTGATCGCGTCGAAGAGTGCGCCGTTCACGGCGCCACACTCGGGCCGGCGTGCGAAGCGCTAGGCGCCGAACTCACGCTCCTCCTTGGAGCCGGCCGTGAGCTTCGAAAACGCGAACGCCGCCAACGCCACGATAGCCACCAGCACAATCAGCTTCTTCATCTGCGCGAGTCCTTTCCCGTGGGCGAACGCGTCGCCGTCCTTCTCTGGCGGGCGCACGTCCACGCCCGGTTGCCCCATTGTACCGCCGCTAGATCGCCGTCCCGCCGACCGTGATGCCGCTGATGAGGACCGTCGGGATGCCGACACCAACTGGCACCGACTGGCCGTCCTTGCCGCACGTCCAGCGGCCGTCGCTGAGCTTGAAGTCGCTGCCGACGGCGGTCACCTTGCGCAGCACGTCCGGCCCATTGCCGATGAGGTTCACATTGCGGATCGGTGCGGTGACGCGGCCGTCTTCGATGAGGTATCCCTCCGTCACACTGAAGACAAAGTCTCCGTTGGAGATGTTCACCTGGCCGCCGTTGAAGGCAACGCAGTAGATGCCACGGTCCACGGAGCGGATGATGTCCTCGGGCGCCATATCACCGGCGAGCATGTACGTGTTCGTCATCCGCGGCATGGGGTAGTGCCGGAAGGACTGGCGGCGGCCGTTGCCCGTTGGCGCCACGCCGAAGTGCTTCGTGCTCAGGCGATCCTGCATGTAGCCCTGCAGCACACCGTTTTCGATCAGCACGTTGTACCCGGGCCGGTTGCCCTCGTCGTCGATGTTGAGCGAGCCGCGGCTGTCCGGGATCGTGCCGTCGTCGACGACGGTGCAGAGCTCCGACGCCACGACGTTCCCCACTTGATCCGTGTAATTGCTCATCTTCTTGCGGTTGAAGTCGGCTTCCAGGCCGTGGCCGACGGCCTCGTGCAGCAGGATGCCGCTATCGCCCGCCGCGAGCACGACCGGGAACGTCCCTGCCGGCGCTTCGATCGCCGACTGCAGCAGCACCGCCTGACGCGCCGCCTCCTCTGCCAGCGACTCCGGCGGGTGCGCCTCGAAGTACGCCATGCCCATACGGCCGCCGCCGCCCCAGCGCGCGCTCTGCCGGTTGCCGTCCCGCTCGGACAGACACGAGACGTTGAAGCGCACGAGCGGCTGCACGTCGCCGCCGATGCGTCCATCGCTTGTCACGACCATGATGTGTTTCAGCTCGTCGATGAAGTTGATGTCGACGCGCGCGACGCTCGCGTCAAACGAGCGCGCGGCGGCGTCGGCACGCCGGATCAAGTCCACCTTCTCGGCGGGCGGGACGGTGACGGTGCCGGCGGTCGGCGCGTAATACGAGGCGGACTCGTAATGGACGACGTCGACCGGTGCGATGCGGTCGCCCCGCGCGGCGATGCGGGCGGCGGTGTCCGCCGCGCGCCGCATCGCCTCGCGGCTGAGGTCCTCCGAATACGCGTAGCCGACGGCATCACCCTGGATGACCCGTACGCCGACGCCCTGTGAGGTGCTGCGGCTCGCCGTCTTCACGGCCTGCTGCTCGAACGTGATGTTCGACCCCTCTCGGTGCTCGAAGAACAGCTCCGCGTACTCGCCGCCCCGGCTCAGCGCCGTACCGAGCAGGTCAGCAGCGATGGACGTGTCGATGGCGTAGCGGTCGTTGAAGAACCCCTCGGCGATGCGGCCGGTATCAGTCACGTGTCCCTCCAGAGCACGATCCCATCGTAGCAGCGACCGCTCGTGACCGTACGCACGGTCAGTATCGACCGCCGTCCCGGTTCAGCCGATGCCGGCCTTGCCGGGATTGAGGATGCCGTCCGGGTCGGCGGCCCGCTTGAGGCGCTGCACGAGCGTGAGCGCGTCGCCATGCTCGTGCGCCATCAGATGCGCCAGCCGCACGCCGACGCCGTGGCAGTACTCGATCGAACCGCCGCGCTCGTGCGCCAGGCGCAAGCACGCGTCGACCGCCTGGGACATCCGTGACGCCGCGTCCGGCCCCTCCACCATCATCGTCAGCGAGAACAGCCCCGGCGTCACCCACAGGCCGGTCTCCAGCGCCTGCACGTTGCGCTCCGCCACGGTCGCCAGCGCACGCTCGCGGTACGCCAGGACCTGCGACAGCGGCAGCGAGACGTGCACGTAGTCGAACGCCCGGCCTTCGCCGACGGGCCGGAGTCGCTGGCCCCGGGCGCGGGCCCGCGCGAAGCGCTCAGCGACCTCGTGACGGCTGTCCCAGAACGACCGCACCTCGCGCGCGCCGACCGGCCGCCCGCCGTGCGCCTCGCATGCGGCGCGCGCTCGCCCGAGCTGCGCCGCCACGACCTGGCGTGCGCCGAGGAAGCCGACGTACAGCGTCGCCGGCGACCGGACGCCGGCGCGCGGGCGCTCGTCGCCGAAGTCGAGGATCGCCGGGCTGACCTCGGCCCGGCGCATCTCCAGCAGCGCGTCGAAGCCGTCGGCGAACGCGCGGAAGCGGAAGCCCACAAGCGTCTCCGCCTCGGGCAGCGGGAACAGCCGCAACGCAACCGCCGTGACGACCCCGAACGCCCCCTCCGTCCCCGCGAACAGACGGTCGAGCATGAGCCCGGTGGACCGCGGCCGCACGGCCGGCGTCCGCGCGACGCTGCCGTCGGAGAGCACGGCCTCCACGCCGAGCACCTGCTCGGCCATGCTGCCGTAGGCGCCCCCGAGGAAGCCCAGCCCGTTCGTCGAGAACGCGCCACCCACCGTCGCGATGCCAAACGTCCAGGGGTCGTGGCCGACGCGCAGGCCGTGTGGCCGCACCGCCTCGTCCAGCTCACGCAGGACGCAACCGGCCTCTACCCAAGCGACGCCGCTCATGGCGTCGAGCTCGCGCACGCGCCTCATGCGTTCCATCGAGACGACGACCGCCGGCTCGATGGAACGCGCGCCGCCCATGAGCCCGCTGCCGCCGCCGTACGGCACGACCGGCACCCGATGCTCCGCGGCAATACGCACGAGTGCGACGACGTCGGCGGTCGATGCCGGGAGGGCGACGGCGAGCGGCGTCACCAGCGGCGCGCCGGCCGCACGCGAGCCGCCGAGCGCGTCCTCCGCGTACCGCTCGAGATCGTCCGGAGATGCCAGGACGCCGCGGTCGCCGAGCGACTCGCGGAGCGCGCGTAGGACGGTGGCGTTGCCGGCGATGCCACGGCCGGTCGAGCGCCGCCGAGTCCGCACCATGCCTTCAGCCTAGATGCAATCGGCGCGCCTCGATACCCTCCCCGGCATGGACGGGCGCGAGCTCAAGGGGCGGGCGGCGATCAGCGGCCTCGGCATCTCGGAGATGGGGCGCGTCTACGGCCACGACGCGCAGCACTTCGCCGCCGAGGCGATCCAGCGCGCCGTCGAGGACGCCGGCCTCCGCAAGGAACAGATCGACGGCCTCCTCGTGAACCCGGGCGTCACGCCGCTCGGCGGCATGGGCGGCGTCGGCCTTCAGAACTACCTCGGCCTGACGAACCTGCGGCTGCTCTCGAGCATGAACTGCGGCGGCGCCACCGCGAACATCATGGTGCAGTACGCCGCCATGCACGTCGTACACGGCCTCGCCAACCATGTCGTCTGCGTCTTCGCCGACGCCCCGCTGCAGGAGAAGCGCGGTGGCGGCGCAGCCTACGCGAGCATGGGCCGCACGACGCGCCCATCCGGGATGGGTGGCCTCTACAGCGCCTTCGGCGTCTTCGGCATCAACGCCCATTACGCGCTGGCCGCCCGCCGTCACATGGCGATGCACGGCACGACGAACGACCACTTCGGCGCGATCGCCATCGCCGAACGACAGTGGGCCGCCATGAACCCCATCGCCGAGCACCGCGAGCCGATCACGCTCGAGGACTACCACGCCTCCCGCTGGGTCGCCGAGCCGCTGCACCTGCTCGACTGCTGCCTCGTCTCGAACGGCGGCGTCGCCGTCATCGTCTCGCGCGCCGAGGAGGCGCGCGACCTGCGCCAGCCACCGGCATACATCTGGGGCATGGGTCAGGGCCACCCGGGCGACCTGCGGCGCCGTGGTTGGGACGTGGAGACGCGGACGGGCGCGCCACTCGCGAAGGAGCGCGCGTTCGCGATGGCCGGCATCACCATCGAGGACATCGACATCGTGCAGGCGTACGACTGCTACACCTACACGGTGCTCGTGACGCTCGAGGACTACGGCTTCTGCAAGAAGGGCGAGGGCGGGCCATTCGTCGCCGACGGCAAGCTCGGCCCCGGCGGTTCGTTGCCGACGAACACGGGCGGCGGCCAGCTCTCGGCATACTACATGTGGGGCATGACGCCGCTGTCAGAGGGCGTGATCCAGACGCGCGGCCAGGGCGGCGAGCGCCAGGTGGCCAAGCACGACGTCGTGCTCGTCACCGGCAACGGCGGTATCCTCGACCATCACAGCACACTCGTGCTTTCGCCGCACGCGGCGTGAAGCAGTAAGGCAGGTGGGTCATGGTGCAGAGGGTCCGCGCCTTCTTCGCCGACTACCCAATCGGGATCGTTATCCCGGTCGGCGTCATCGCCCTCTACGTATCGTGGATCGTCATCTCATCTGCCGTTGGCGCGTTCGTTTATCCCGTGTTGGTGCAACTCACCGGGCGAAACCCCAGCGACTTCAACGGCACCAATCGCTTCGGCCTCGAGTTCGACTTTCTCGGCATCACGTTTCGCCCCGATGCCCCGCTCATCAACGCGATTTCTGCCGCGGTTCTCTTGACGTTCGTGTACTGGATGTTCGTGCGTCCGCTGCCAGATTCGGAAGTGGATGAGGAGGAGTGGCGGGAGTGCCCCGAGTGCAGGAGCGAGATCTCAGTCGCTGCCACTCGATGCGCCTTCTGCACCACCGCCATCGCGCCGCTGTTCGAATCGGAGGACACGGCCTCCGGGCCGCCAAGCGTCGACTAAGCACGGCGAGGACCCGCGAGGAGTGCTCACAACACTCGTCGAGCAGTTGGCTCGATGTCGCTCATGCAGCAGCTCGGCGCGATCCCCGGACCGGGCGGCCCTACGCCGTAGCGGCCGCGGCCTCCGGCTCGTCGGCAGGCAGCGCCGTCGCTTCGAGATGCGCGCGCCATGTCTGCTCCCAACGACGCGGGTCGAAGCGGTACTGGTCGCGGATGAGCGCCCGCTGTACCTTCCGCAGGCCAGCGGTCTTCGGCAGCGGCTCGTCCGTCAGCACGATGTCGACGACACGCTTGTACTGTGCGATATCCCGCTGGATCTGGTCCACGTCCCGCCGCACGAGCGCCCGCACCGACTCCTGGTCGGCGCGCGCCTCGCCGAGGCGCGCCATCACCTCGTCGCGGTTCGGGAAGACGACGGCGACCGGCTGCGTCCTGCCACGCATGCTGCGGCCGACGACCACGACATCCTCGATCAGCGGGCTTCGCGAGAGCTTCTCCTCTACTTCGTCGGGGTGGACCTTCTCGCCCGAGTCGAGCACGATCACGAACTTGCTGCGGCCCGTGATCCAGATGTTGCCTTCGTCGTCGATGCGGCCGACGTCGCCCGTCCGCAGCCAGTCGCCGAGCTTGGCCGCCTTCGTCGCCTCCTCCGCCTGCCAATAGCCAGGGGTGATGTTGCCTCCGCGCGCCACCAACTCGCCCTCGCCGTGCAGGTGGACATACAGCTCCTTCTCGGGCACGTCGATGAGCGCGATCTCGACGCCGTCGAGCGGCTGGCCGACGGAACCGATGTGCTCCTCGTAATAGTTGGACATGTAGAACTTCCGCGGCTGCCAGCGCTGCACGGACAGTACCGGAGCCGCCTCGGTCATCCCCCAGCCCTGCAGCACGGGGATACCGAGCCGCGCGAAGTCGCGCGCCGTCTCCGGGTTCAGCGCGGCGCCACCACTGACGATGAAGCGCAGGCTGCCGCCAAGCCGCTTGTGCAGCTCGCGGAAGACGATGCGCCCGAGGTTGATGCCTGTGCGCTGCTTCGTCGCCTCGACGATGCGCAGGCCCTTTTCGAAGCTCTCGCGGCGGCCCTGCGCCTCGATGCCTTTGACCACATTGCGGTACATCACCTCGAGCAGTTGCGGCACCGCGATGAGCAACGTTGGCTTCACCTCGGCCATCCGGTCGCGGATACGCCGCAGGTCGTTCTCGAACGTGATCTCGCCACCGACAGCGGGGGCGACGACGACGGTGACGATGAACGGGAAGGCATGGTGCATCGGCAGCACCATCACGAGGCGGTCGCGGTCGTTGAACGGGATGGACGTGCGGATCGACGCCAGGTTCGCCATGAAGTTGCGATGCGTCAGCATGACGCCCTTCATGCCGCCCGTCGTGCCCGATGTGAAGACGATCGACGCGACCTCGTCCGGGCTCGCGACCAGCGACGCCACGCGCTGCCGGCTGTGGTAGTCGGCGCGGCGCGCGAGCTCCTCGAGCGAAATGACCTGCGGCTTCCCATCGGACGCGAATTCATGCGGCACGTTGTCGGGTGATAGCGGCGCCCGCTCGCCGATCACGACCACCAGCGACGCCGGAGCGAGGCTGCGGTCGAACTTCGACAGCGACCTCGCACCGACAAACGCGGCGCGGACGGCCGCACCACGCGACATCTCGGCGATCTCTTCCGGCTTGAGCTCGTAGTACATCGGCACGGCGATGGCGCCCGCGAGGACGATGCCGTAGTAGGCGGTCACCCACTCGATGCTGTTCTCGGCGATGATCGCGACGCGGTCGCCCTGCTCGATCCCGCTTGCCGCGAGGCCGGCAGCGAGGTCGTACGACCGCTTGTAGAGGTCGATGTAGTTGATGCGCTGCCACTCGCGCCGCGCCTTCTGCTGGTAGGCGATTTTCTCGCCCCAGGTGCGGCGGGCATCCTCGAGCAGCTGCGCGAACGTCAGTGGCGCGCCGTCGGGCGAGCGGCCGCGAACGGCAAGAGTCTCCTCCTCGGCGCCACCGAGGAGGCGGAGCTTGTTGAGGACCATGTTGCGCGCCTCCCGGGCCCGCGGGGCCACTACTTCAGTGCGAGTGGTGACGCCGGGTGCTGCGTCCGTGCAGTATAGGCATGGCGCCGCGCGCACGGTACATATGTTCTGTCAACTCATCGCCACCACTACCGGCAGGCTACGGGGCAACGGCGGCGCACGTGAGGTACGAATGCACTATTCGCCGGGCGCCGCCTCGCCGGACGGCGCAGCCGCTCGTCCGCCGGTGAACACGGTCGCCTCGTCGACGAAGCAGAGCGGATTGTCCCAGGGGTCGCGGCAGTAGAACGAGCGCTCGCCCCACGGTCTGCGCCGGACGCGATCGACGATGCGGGCGCCGGCCGACCGCGCACGCTCGTACGCCGCGCGGACATCCTCCACGGCGAAGCACACGTGCTCGGTGTTCGGGCGCATCTCCATTCCTTCGCTGCGCGGGTCGACGCACGCGAGGACCGTGCCAGCGCAGTCGAAGTACTGGCGTCCGGGGCCGACGCGCTCGCCGTCGAGTCCGAGCAGCGTCGCGTAGAACGCCGCCGCCTGGTCGACGTCAGCGACGGGCAGGATGACGCGAAACAGTCGTGGACGCACGGTGGTGTGCCCTCCGTGGAGCACTTCCTCTACCGCGCGACGCTCGGCCGGCGTGAGATTCGCCCGCTCGAGCATGTCCGGCCGGCGCCGCGCTGTGCGCAGCACGCGTTCCCGCCGACGCCACTCGGCGATGCGCGCATGGTCACCAGACAGCAGCACTTCTGGGACGCGCATGCCGCGATATTCTGCGGGTCGCGTGTACTGGGGATATTCGAGCAGGCCCTCCGCGTGCGACTCTTCGGCGAGCGAGGAATGTGATCCGAGGGCGCCCGGGACGTGCCGGACGACGGCATCGACCAGCACGATCGCCGCTGGCTCACCGCCGGAGAGCACGTAGTCGCCGACGCTAATCTCGTCGTCGGCGAGCGCCTCGCGCACGCGCTCGTCCACGCCCTCGTAGTGCCCGCAGATCACGGTCAGCCGGGGCTTTTCCGCCAACTCTCTCGCCAACGCATCGGTCAGCAGCCGCCCTTGCGGCGTGAGGAGCACGACGTACGGGGGCGGGCCCGGCTGCGCCTGCACCGCCTCGACACATTCGAATAGCGGCTCCGGCTTCATCACCATGCCGGGGCCACCGCCGAACGGGGTGTCATCGACGACATGATGGCGGTCATGCGTGTAGTCGCGCGGGTTGTGGAGCGCGATCTCGACGATGCCAGCGGCACGAGCCCGGCCGATGATGCTCGCGTCAAACGGGCCGGCGAACATTTCCGGAAACAACGTCACGATATCGATGCGCACGGAACTCACTGTAGCCGGTCGACGCCGCGCCTGGTCCTGATCAGACAAATTCAGTATTTGCGTGGGCGGCTACGGCGACGGTGGGTCGTGGCGCGCGATAAAGGCGGCTGCCTCGGATCGGCGCTTCATGTTGAGCTTGTTGAGGATGCTGCTTACGTAGTTCTTCACCGTCTTGTCGCTGAGGTAGACCGTCTGCGCGATCTCCTTGTTCGTCTTGCCCTCGGCGATCAGGTGCAGGATCCGCCGCTCCTGCTCCGTCAGCTTCTCGAGCGGGTCGTCGGCGCGCCGCTTGTTCCCCGACCGCACGCGCTCGATGACCTGCTGTGTCACCGCCGCGTCGAGCAGCGACTCGCCGCGCGCGGCGGCGGCGATCGCGTCGGCGAGGATGCTGCCGCGCGTCTGCTTGAGGACGTAGCCCGATGCCCCGGCAAGGATCGAGGCGAAGACGGCGTCGTCATCGGCGAACGAGGTGAGCATGATCACTTTCGTGTCCGGGCGATGCTCGCGGATCTCGCGGCACGCCTCGATGCCACTTCCGTCCGGCAGCCGGACATCCATCACGATGACGTCCGGTTTGGTGCGAAGTGCCTCCCGGACGGCCTCCTCGGCCGTCCCGGCCTGGGATACGACCTCAAACCCTTCGCGCCGGTTCAGCAGCGCCCGCAGGCCCTCCCGGACGACCTCGTGGTCATCGACAATAAGGATGCGTGTCGTCATGACGCCTCTGTTCTAGCGCCGTCCACCGGCACGGACACGGTAATGCGCGTTCCCTGCCCCGGAGCGCTTGCGATTTCCGCCTGTGCACCGACGCTCGATGCCCGCGCGATGATGTTTCGCAGCCCACGATGCGAGCCGTCGATGTGCGCCTGCGGGTCGAACCCCGCGCCATTATCGCTGATCCGCAACGAGACGCGGCCATCCTCGCGATGCAGTGCGATCGACGCCTGGGTGGCCCGGGCATGCCGCCTCGTGTTCGAAAGCGCCTCCTGGGCGATATGGAACAGGGCCAACTGCTGTTCATCGCTGAGGTGGCCAAGCTCGTCGTCAACCTCGACGCGCGTTTCGATGAGCGAGTTGATACGGAACTCCTCTCCCAGGCTCCGGATGGCCGTCCCCAGGTCGGACGCCATGTGCGCCGGGCGCAGGTCAAAGATGTAGTTGCGTACGTCGCGGATTACGGCGTTCAGGTCCTCGATCGCCCCGTCGACGGCCCGCGCGGCCTCGGCGGGCGCGCGCTCGATGTCCTCAACCACCGCTTCAAGCCGCAGCGCGACGGCGTAGAGCGCCTGAATGATGCCATCGTGGAGGTCCATGCCGATGCGTTCGCGCTCCTGGAGGACCGCGAGCGACCGCAGCTGCTCCTGGAGGCGGCTCGTCTCCACCGCCACGGCCGCATGGGCGGCGAACGCACGCACCATCTCTTCGTCGGCGTCGGTGAACGACGTGCCGTCTTCCTTGTCGGTCAGGTACAGGTTCCCAATCACGGTGCCCCGGGAGACCACAGGGACGCCAAGCAGGGTCTTCATCGCGGGGTGGCCCGGCGGAAACCCGACCGATCGCGGGTGGCTGGTGATGTCGTCGAGGCGCAGCGTGCGCCCCTCTTCGAGGATCAGGCCGAGCACACCGTGGCCGGTTGGAGGATCGCCGAGCGCGGCCCGTTCCTCCGCCGTAATGCCCGACGTGATGAACTGCGCGATCCGGCCGTCCGGCCGCAGCACCGACATCGCCCCGTAGCGTGCGCCGGTGATGGCGCGGCTCAGGTCGACGAAGCGCTGCAGCAGTTCCGGGAGCCGCGCCGCACTCGGCGCAAGACTCAGCGTCGCCGACTGGAGCGCCGCCAACTGCCTGTTGCGCTCGTGGAGCCCAACCTCACTCTGCTCGATGACCCGAAAGACGATGCCGGAGAAGAGCCCGGCGGCCGCGGTCACGATGAGCACGGCGATGGCGATCAGCAGCGCCGGATGCACCTGGTCGACCAGGACAACGGTCAGCTGGATGACGACGCCAACGAAGAGGGCTGGAGCGATGACAGAAGCAGCGCGAAGCCGCGTCATCGTCGGATCTGCGTCCTCGCGAGGCCCAGCAGGCATGGCGTCACCAGCCTAGCGCACGATGGGCTGACTCGTGGCGCCGTGGCGGGCGTCAGTCAGTGACAACGACCGTCCCTTGCATCGCGTGGTGGAGGGTACAGAAATAGTCGAAGCGGCCGGCCTGTTCGAAGGTCAGCTTGAATGACTCGCCCGGTCGCAACGTACCGCTATCAAACCGACGCGCGCCGTCGGCATCGGTAATGGTATGGGGCAAGTCGCCCTTGAGGGTCCATGTCACTGTCGCGCCCTTCGGTACCGTCAGGTGCCTGGGTGCGTAGTCGTTGTCGACCGTGGCGACCGTGACCTCCATCTCATCCGTGACGACCGGCGTTTGGCGCAGGCCGACCTTCTGCTTCGTACCGCCGCCCCGGAATGACAAGAACCCGACAGCCAGCACAACAGCGACAAGACATCCCGCCCCGATGCCGAGGAGGACGCTGCTCGCGCGGAAACGCCGGCGCCCGCGCGTCGGCTGCTTCTTCTTGCGTTTCGATGCCATGGGTTCAGGATCGCCACGGCACAAGTGCACTCGGTAGGGCCGATCGGCACACCGAGGCAGGCCGCGTTGACCGGGCGCTGGCGATCAGGCCGAGATGGCGAGGGCCGTCTCCACAATTGACCGGAAGATCAGCAGTCCGTCGGTGCTGCCAAGTGCCGCCTCGGCCGCGCGCTCCGGGTGCGGCATCATGCCCAGCACGTTGCCCTGCTCTTTGACGATGCCGGCGATGTTGTGGACGGACCCGTTGGGGTTCGCCTCGGCGGTCGCCTCGCCCTCGGCGTTGACGTACCGGAAGACGATGCGGCCGGTGGCCTCGAGCTCATCGACCGTGCCCGGGTCAGCGTAGTAGTTCCCTTCCCCGTGCGAGATCGGCACCTGGATCACCTGGTCCGGCGACAGGCAACTCGTGAACATCGTCCGGGCACCTTCCACCCGCAGGTAGGTCGGCGCGCAGCGGAACTGGAGCGAGTCGTTGCGCATCAGCACGCCCGGCAGCAGATGCGACTCGCAAAGGATCTGAAAACCGTTGCAGATGCCGATGACCGGTCGCCCCTGCTCCACTAGCCGGACGACCTCGCGCATGACGGGCGAAAAGCGGGCGATGGCGCCGCAGCGCAGGTGGTCGCCGTAGGAAAACCCGCCCGGGATGACGACGGCATCATACGCCGAGAGGTCCGATTCGGTGTGCCAGACGAGGTCGGCCTGCTGCCCCAGCTCATGCTCGAGGACGTGCTGACAGTCGCGGTCGGACCAGGTGCCGGGGAAGACGAGGACGGCGAAGCGCATCTGCATCAGTATACGGAAGCGCTGCCCCCGCAGGCGCGCGCCAGGGCAAAGGAAGCGCGACACGAGTACCACCGCGCTCCCGCCGCAAGCGCCGGCGCGCCGCCTACCCACCCCGCCAGGGCGCCGCCGCGAGCCGATGCCGCGGAGCGATCCACGAATCGCCCGACTTCAGGACGCTCGGACCGCCGGTACATGCCATTTGTCCGCACACCTTCGTCGCCTGCTCCGCGATGATGGAGGCAGCTCCACGACGGTGGAGCCGGCACACAGGAGGTGCGCACGTGGCAACGATCGACCTGCTCTCCAAGGGGATGGCGCGGCGACGGTTCCTTGGCGTCACCGGGGGTCTCGCCGCGGCCGGCATCGTCGGCGCGGCCTGCGAGTACGACGGCGGCAGCTGGGACCGCCCCGGCGTGACGCCGAAGAGCGGCGCGAAGCCGGTCTCACTCACTACGCCGACGGCCGCGAGCTCCGACCACAGCGGCCCGATGCCCGGCGGCGCTGACCGTCCGAAGCCGTCGGGCAAGCTGACGAGCATCTACTCCGCCGAGCTGCCGCCAGTCGACCCGAACCCGAACAAGCGCCTCATCATCGAGGCCAAGGATGTCACGCTGGAGGTCGCGCCCGGCATCAAAATGAACGCCTGGAGCTTCGACGGCGTCGTCCCCGGCAAGGTCGTCCACGTCCGCGAGGGCGATACGATCGATTTCACCTTGCGCAACGCGTCGACGATGGGCCACTCGATCGACTTCCACGCGGCACAGACGCCCTGGGACAAGAACTACAAGACCATCGTCCCCGGCCAGGAGATCAGCTTCACCTGGAAGGCCAACTACCCGGGCGATTTCATGTACCACTGCGGCACAGGCCCCGTCCTCCAGCATATCGGCAACGGCATGTACGGTGCCGTCGTCGTCGACCCGGCGACGCCCTTCGCGCCGGCGCGCGAGTACGTGCTCGTGCAGAGCGAGTTCTACCTCTCGCAGAAGGGCGACGCCTGGGAGGGAGACCTCGCGCGCATGCAGGCCGTGCTGCCCGACTTCGTCGTCTTCAACGGCGCCGCCAATCAGTACCAGGCCCAGGCGCTGCCGGCGAAGGCAGGCGAGCTGATCCGCATGCACGTCGTCAACGCCGGGCCGACGCTGTTCTCGGCGTTCCACGTCATCGGCGCGCTGTTCGACAAGGTGTACGTCGAGGGCAACCCGGCGAACGTCCTGCGCGGCATCCAGACGTGGACGATCCCGCCGGGCGGCGGCGCCACGTTCGAGCTCGTCATCCCCGAGCCCGGCAAGTACCCGTTCGTCACCCACAGCTTCGCCTACACCGGCCTCGGCGCCGTCGGCGTGCTGGAGATAACGTAGCGGCTACGGACAGCTGCCGAACGCCGACGCGAGCTGGCCGAGGTCCGCTGCGGTGATGTTTCCGTCGCGGTTGAAGTCCAACCTGCGCTTCGCGTGGTCGAAGCGTGAGTAGGTCCCGAACTTGCTTCCTACGCGGCCCAGGTCGCTCGCCGTGACGCTCGTGTCCGGGTCCACCGACGCCGCCTCGCGCCGGTCGCCGCAGAGCACGACGTCGCCCGCGCTGTCAGAGTTCGCCCGGTTGGGATCCGAACGATAGCGAAGCGCCTCCGCGCCGTCGTTGATGAAGTCATCGTCCGAGTCCGCGTCGAACGGGCTCGAACCCCACACCAGATATTCCAGGCCATCCTGCAACCCGTCGTTATCGCCATCGGGCGACGTCGCCGGCACGCTCGCGGCATTCGCGGGGCCGCTGCCGACGAGGCACTCGACGCCGTCGATGATCCCGTCGCCGTCCGTGTCGTCATTCAGCGGGTCGGTCGCTGCCGTTGAGACCGGAGGACAAGAAACAAATAACAGTTCCTGCGCCGTGCTCAATTCGTCGCCGTCATCGTCGTCGTCGCATACGTCACCGGTCCGGTCGTATGCGACGACATTGGTCGCATCATAATCCGAATAGTAGGGCGAGAGTGAGAGACGCTCCGAATCCGCGTCGCGCTGCGTTTGGTTCGGCGCGCTCGGGCAGTTGTCCGCCGAGCCCGTGAGGTTGTCACAGTCCGAGTCGCTGCAGTTGTACCAGTTGTAGATGCACCGGACCCCATCATCCGTCGACGTTCCCCCGGTCTTACAGTCGGACAGCGCCTCGGCCTCCGTGCCTCCCAGTACCTGCCCAGTGGAGGCTGGCGGCCCTTCGCACATCAGCGTAGGCACCAGATCTGTGCAGTTGCCGTGGTGCCGCAAGCCCATCACGTGCCCCCACTCGTGCAGTACGAGCCGCTTCTGGCCCGAGTACGGCTGGCATGGGAAGCAAAACGCGACGCCGTTTCCAGGATCGACGAGGGTCAACACCTCGGTCCACTCAGCATTGACCGCGGGGCCCGCCAAGTCCGAGATGCAAACATTCGGTGTTCCAGCAACTATCCCACAACGACGAGTTAGGGCAATATTGCCGCCGGTCTCCTGGAGAGACGCCGGCTTCAGCCAGTTGTAGACATCACCCACATTGGGCAAGATCGCGAAGCGCTGCGGCCCAACCCCGAGACTGTTCCAATCAGTTTCAGCGGCAGCGAGCGCGTTTCTCACTGCGGCACTGTCTGAAGGATCAAGCTGATCGATATCCCGAATGAACAATTGTTCCTTGATGTTCCAATCGTAAGCTTGAAAACAGACGACCCGTCCGAAATAGCCTGTACAATCCGCCGGGTTGGCGATCACGTGGCCGGCCTCGGCATCGCGATGCACGATTAACGGCGCGATATATGTGAAGAACGCCACAACCAGCAGCAGACGTCTCAGTTGGGTGTGTCCACGGCCTTCGCGGCATTGAACCGCGTTTCAAGGTCAACCACGGACGCGGGGGCGCCGCCCATCATCGTCACCGACTGTGCCGCGCGAAGGGCACCATCGGGCTGGACGCTGTACAACTGTCCTCGTATGAGTTCTAGTCGATCGGGCACAACGGTATCAGCTGTTGCGAGTAGTGCGTACGTCTCGCCGGCGCTCATCAGTTGTTCGCCGCCGCTGTACACGAGGCGTATACCGCCGATATCGGGTCGCTCCCCCAGGTCGACGGGCTGCGCGACGCGAAACTCGGTTCCCTTTTCGTCCACAATCGTCGAAACGAGCACAGGGGCGCGAAACCCGAATGGTTCGCGAATCCCCCACTCGAGGTGCTGGTCGACGACTCGGCCAATGACAACACGCTCCGCCTTCGAAACCGCTTCGTCGAACGCCGGCGGCGGATCAAGGCGCTCCCCAGTACTATCAGACCGCGGCGAACCAGCGACCGATTCATGGCGGTCAATGAGATCCTGCAAGAAGTTTCCCTTGATGACCGTCTGTGTGGCTTGGATGCTGGCCGAAAGGCGCGCGGTCTCCTCGACAGTGCGAGTCGGCGTGGGATTGCTCTCGGCCGTCGAACCTTGGCCGCGAACGCTTTGCGTCACGATGATGATGCCTACACCTGTGGCCAACAGGACTAATGGGAGGCTAAGCCAGTAGCGCCCGCCTGTACTCATGACAGTACAGTACACCCCCCGTCCATCCTGTCAAGTATGTGACAGATTACACGAACAGGAACGCCGTCGCGTTGTCGATCGCGTCGAACAGCTGCTGGGGATACAGGCCGACGTAGAACACGCCGAGCATCAGCGCCACCGTCAGCCCCTGCATCAGCAGCGGCACCGACAGCCGGCCCTCGCCCTCGTGCGGCTTGTCGACGAAGGCGCGCCGCATGATCTGCAGGTAATAGTAGAGCGAGATCACGCTCGTCACGACGCCGATCGCCGCCAGCCAGTAGTAGCCCTCGTCCGTCACCGCCTGGAAGAGGATGAACTTCGTCACGAACCCGGCGAACAGCGGCAGCCCCGCCAGCGAGAACAGCGCGCCCGCCAGCGCCCCGGCGAGCAGCGGCGCCCGCTCGCGCATGCCCCGCATGTCGTCGATCTCGTCCGAGCCGGTGAGGTTGTACCAGGCGATGATCACGACGAAGACCGCCATGTTCGAGACCATGTAGCCCGTCATGTGCAGCACCAGCGCCGACGCCGTGTCGTGCGACAGGCCGGCGATCCCCATCAGCATGTAGCCGACCTGGCCGATCGACGAGTACGCCATCAGCCGTTTGATGTTGTGCTGCTGCAGCGCCACGAGGTTGCCGAGGATCATCGTCGCCGCCGAGATGCCGGCGACCATCCAGCTCCAATCGTCGTGTACCACCTGGAACGAGCCGCTGAACAGCCGCAGCAACAGCGCGAACCCGGCCGCCTTCGACGTGGTCGAGAGAAACGCCGTGATGGCCAGGGGCGCGC
>Ga0073934_10001442_pt1 | contig 57066 bp, 53 predicted proteins | sample LarsenN4metaG_FD_76834 | JGI IMG/M metagenome (GOLD analysis project Ga0073934, IMG submission 76834) | Hot spring sediment bacterial and archeal communities from British Columbia, Canada, to study Microbial Dark Matter (Phase II) - Larsen... ...
AGGCACGCATCGAGGCCGAGTCGGTGAAGGCGATCCAGGAGAAGTACCAGGGGAGCGAGGACCCGGCGTTCCGTGCCCGCGCCCTCGCGATCAAGGAGGAGCGGGCTGAGCTCGTCAAGCATCACCTGTGGGTCCTGTGGACCGACTACTTCAAGCCCGAGCACCTGGAGAAGTACCCGCAGCTCCACGAGCTGTTCTGGACGGCCACCAAGGAGGCCGGAGCGGCCAAGAAGGCTGAGGACCCGGCGCAGGGCCAGAAGCTGCTCGACGCGATCGACGAGATCGCGAAGATCTTCTGGGAGACCAAGGCGGCGTAGGTCGATCCATCCGATCGTCGAGGGCGGGGTCCGCGGGACCTCGCCCTCGCGCTTGTATAGGCTCGGCTCGGTGAAGGACATCGGCTTGGTCGGCGTGCCGTTCAGCGGGAAGTCCACGCTGTTCACCGCGCTGACGAGGACCGGCTCTCACGGAGGCCAGGCCAACCATGCCGTCGTCCCCGTGCCGGATCCGCGTGTGGGTGTGCTCGCCGAGATGGAGCGCTCCCGCAAGGTGGTGCACGCGCAGGTCGGATTCGTCGACGTCCCCGGCGGCACCTCGAGCGCTCAGGGGATCGCCCGGCTCCGCGAGGTCGACGCGTTGGCCATCGTGGTCCGGTGCTTCGGCGCCGACGCCCGGCCGGCCGCCGAGCTCGAAGACGTCCGAGCCGACCTGCTCATCGCGGATGCCGCGGTCGTGGGTTCCGCGCTGGAGAAGGCCGAGAAGCGCGCCCGCGGCAAGCAGACCGACGAGCTCCTCGCGCTGCGCAAGGCCGACGCGGCGCTCGCCGAGGAGCGATGGCTCCGCGACGCCGAGCTCTCCGAGGACGAGCGCAAGCAGCTCCGGGCGATCGCGCCCCTCACCCTCAAGCCCTGGATCGTCGTCGCCAACCTCGAGGAGGGGACGGAGGTGCCCGACGGGCTGCCCGAGGGGACCGTCGGCGTGTACGCCTCGATCGAGGCCGAGACGGCCGAGATGGATCCCGAGGAGGCCCGGGCGCTGCTCGAGGAGTTCGGGGTGGCCGAGCCCGGCCTCGAGAAGGTGATCCACGCCGGCTACCGGGCGCTCGACCTCATCACCTTCCTCACCACCGGCGAGGACGAGAGCCGGGCGTGGGAGGTGCGCAACGGCGCCAAGGCGCCGGAGGCCGCCGGGGTGATCCACACCGACCTCGAGCGTGGCTTCATCCGAGCCGAGGTCATCGGCTTCGAAGAGCTCGTCGCGGCCGGCTCGATGGAGGCCGCCAAGCACCAGGGCCTCGTACGGGTCGAGGGCAAGGACTACGTGGTCCGCGAGGGGGACATCCTCCACGTCCGCTTCGCCGTCTGAGCCCGTGGGTCACCCGTCGGGTCGCTGGCTCACCCGGCCGGTGGCCGGCATCGGGGCCGCCAGCCTGCTCTCCGACCTGGGGCACGAGGTTCCGACCGCCCTGCTGCCCGGCTTCCTCACCGCCACGCTCGGAGCCCCCGCCGCCGCCCTCGGGCTCATCGAAGGGATCGCGGACGGTGGCGCCGGGGTTGCCAAGCTCGTCGGCGGCGCGATCGCCGACGACCCGAAGCGTCGGGTGCCCACCGCCGTCGGCGGCTACACCACGACGGCCGTCCTGTCCGGACTGATCGGTCTCGCGACCTCCGTGTGGCAGGTCGCCGTCCTGCGGGCTGGCGCGTGGGCGGCTCGGGGGCTCCGCGGACCGTCCCGCAACGCGATCCTCGCCGACGCGACCCCGGCAGCCGCCTACGGGCGCGCGTACGGGTTCGAGCGCGCGATGGACAACCTGGGGGCGATCCTCGGTCCCCTGCTCGCCCTGGCGCTCGTCGCCCTGACGAACGTCCGCACCGCGATGCTCCTCTCGATCGTGCCCGGCCTGCTCGCCGCGCTCGCCATCGTGTACGCAGCGCGGTTCGTCGTCACGCCGACCGTCGGCCGGGCTCGCAGGCTGGCGATCCGGATCCGACCCGTCCTCCGGGGCGAGCTCGGACGGCTGATGCTCTCGATCGGCGCGTTCGAGCTCGGCAACCTGGCGGCCACGTTGCTCATCCTGCGCGCGACCGAGCTGCTCACGCCCTCGCGCGGGACGGACGGCGCCACCGCGCTCGCGCTCGTCCTGTACCTCGCCTACAACCTGGCCGCGACCCTGGCGAGCGTCCCGGCCGGCCACGTCGGCGACCGTCGGGGGACGACGCGTGCGCTCGCCCTCGGCGTCGCCGTCTTCCTGGTCGCATACGTCGGGTTCGGCGCCGGCGGCACCGACGTCGCGGTGCTCGCCCTGTGGTTCGTCCTGGCGGGCGTCGGGATCGGGTTCGTCGAGACCGCCGAGTCCGCCGCCGTGGCCACGCACGCGCCCGAGGAGATCCGTGGATCCGCCTTCGGCCTGCTGGCGGCCACCCAGAGCCTCGGCAACCTCCTCGCCAGCGGGATCGCGGGGATCCTGTGGACGGTCGTGTCCCCCGGTGTCGCGTTCGCGTGGGCGGCCGCGTGGATGGCGGTCTCCCTCGTCTCGCTGGTCCCGCAGCTCACCCGCGAGCGGAGGTTCGCGCGATAGTCGCACCGCGCAGGGGAAGCGGCTGCCCTCGTCGACGAACCGCGACCAGCGGCTCACGGGTGGAACGCCGACGGGACGGGTACCCTGAGGCCCATGCCCGACGCTCACCTCTCACCGGACGACCACACGTCCACGCCGGCGTCCGCGCCCGAGCCCGCCGATCCGGGAAGGGAGCGCGCGGCCGTGCTCGAGAGCGCCGACACGACCGGGACCGACGGTGGCCCGCCCTCCGCGACGGGTGAGGAGCGCCGGCGGTGGCGGTTCGTGGGCTCGTTCCCGTTCCTGGTCCTCGTGGCGCTCGCCGTCGCGATCCTCATCAAGAGCTTCCTGGTCCAGGCGTTCTACATCCCCTCCCCGTCGATGGACCCGACGCTGCAGGAGGGGGACCGCGTGCTCGTCTACAAGCTCGCCTACGACGTCTCCCGGCAGGACGTGATCGTGTTCGCCAATCCGAACGGCGCCGGCGCGCCCGATCGCGGCCTCGTCGGGGGCTTCCTGCACTGGCTGGGCGAGGGGATCGGGGTCGCGCAACCCGAAGATGAGGACTACATCAAGCGCGCGATCGGCCTGCCCGGGGAGACGATCGAGATCCGCGAGGAGACCGTCTTCGTCGACGGCGTGCCGCTCATGGAGCCCTACCTCACGGACGAGGCCAAGACCTGCAACAGGGAGTTCGGACCCGTCACGGTGCCCGACGACGCGCTGTTCGTGATGGGCGACAACCGGTGCAACTCGGCGGACTCGCGCTACGGTCTCGGGTTCGTGCCCGTCGACAAGGTCATCGGACACGCCTTCGTGGTCATCTGGCCCCCCTCGAACCTGGGCGGCCTCGGCTGACCTCCGGTGGCTCGGTCGGCCCTCCCGGGCCGACCGGCCGCTCCGGCGGCAGGAACAGCCTCGCGAGCGACCAGACCAGGGCGGCGATCCCGAACGCCGCCAGCCACACGATCAGCGGTGGCGGGAAGAGCGCGAAGAACTCCCGCGTGGCCGGCAGCAGGAGCGCCAGGACGAACGCGCCCGCCATGGACCACACGAGCGCCAGACGTGGCGGCGTGAGGGGTGCGGCGATGCTCGACAGGATCAGGAACCCGATCCAGCACAGCACCATCGTCGCCGTGGTGCGGGCCTGTGGGAGGGTCACGCCGGGCTCCTCGATCGCGAGCGTGTAGCCGAGGAAGGTCGCCACGGCGGCCAGCGCCCCCGCCGGGACCGTGAAACGGAGCACGCGTGCCAGGAATCCGGGGCGGGCGCGTTCCGCGTTGGGCGCGAGGGCGAGGAAGAACGAGGGGATCCCGATCGTGAGCGCGCCGATCAGCGAGAGGTGGCGCGGGAGGAAGGGGAACGGTCGGCCGAGGACGCCCACGCCGATCGCGAGCAGCATCGCGTACACGGTCTTCGTGACGTACAGGTTGGAGGTGCGCTCGATGTTCCCCAGCACGCGACGGCCCTCGCCGACCACGTTCGGGAGCGCGTCGAAGGTCGAGTCGAGGAGCACGAGCTGCGACACGGCCCTGGTGGCGGAGCTGCCGGAGCCCATCGCGATGCCGAGATCCGCGTCCTTCAGCGCCAGGACGTCGTTCACGCCGTCACCGGTCATCGCGACCACGTGGCCCCGCGATCGCAGGGCGTTCACCATCGCCCGCTTCTGCTGCGGGGCGACCCGGCCGAACACCGAGTGCCGCTCCACCACCTCCGCGAGCTCGGCCTCACCCTCCGGCAGGTCGCGCGCGTCCGCGGGCTCCGAGGCCCCTTCCAGCCCCAGGTGCCCGGCGATCGCGGCGACCGTCTGCGGGTGATCGCCCGAGATCACCTTCACCTGCACCCCTTGCTCGGCGAAGTACCCGAGCGTCGCCCCGGCGGTCTCGCGGATCCGATCGCCCAGGACCACGATCGCCGCGGGCTCGAGCCCGACCGGAAGGGCCTCGTCGTCGAGGCCGCCGCCCGTCCGGGAGAGCAGGACGACCCGCCGCCCCGCCTCGGCGAGCTCCTCCGCCCGGTCCGCGACCGGGCCGCTCGCCGCCCCCCCGCCGCCGAGGAGCACATCGGGCGCACCCAATACCCAGGTGCCCCGCCCCTCGAACGTCGCGGCGCTCCACTTGCGCGCGCTCGAGAACGGCACCGCTCGAAGCACCCGCCACCCGTCCGCCGGGCCCGGGAACGCCTCGCCGATCGCGTGCAGGGTGGCGTTGGGGTTGGGATCCGCGGCCACGAGCGCCGCGAGGGCGTCCCGGTGATCCTCGCCCTGGCCGAGGGGCTGGACCTCCTCGACCGCGAGCCTGCCCTCGGTGAGCGTTCCCGTCTTGTCCACGCACACCACGTCGACCCGCGCCAGGACCTCGACCGCCGGCAGCTCCTGGACGAGGACCCGCCGTCGCGCGAGCCGCACGACGCCGACCGCGAACGCGATGCTCGTGAGCAGGACCAGGCCCTCGGGGACCATCGCCACGGTCCCCGCGACCGACCCGCGAAGCGCGTCGCGGACCGACGCGTTCGAACGCAGCTGGCTGATCACGAGCAGGGCCGCGGTCGGCACGATCAGCCAAGTCACGATGCGCAGGATCCGGTCGATCCCGGCACGGAGCTCCGAACGCGTGAGCGTGAATCGACGGGCCTCTTCGGCGAGCCGCACCGCGTACGCCTCGCGGCCCACCCGGGTCGCTCGGTAGCGTCCGCCCCCGGCCGCGACGAACGACCCCGAGAGCACCTCGTCGCCCGGCCGCTTCACGACCGGCTCGGACTCGCCGGACAGGAGCGACTCGTCCACCTCCAACCCCTGCTCGACGAGCACCTTCCCGTCCACCACCACCTGGTCGCCGGGCCGGAGATCCAGGACGTCGTCGAGCACCACCTCTGACACGGCGAGCTCGCGCACGTCGGCCTCGCGGACGACCCGGGCCCTCGGCGCCGTGAGCACCGCCAGGCGATCCAGCGTGCGCTTGGCGCGCAGCTCCTGCACGATCCCGATCAGCGTGTTCGCGATCAACACGCCGCCGAACAGCGCGTCCTGGATCGGCCCGACGATGAGGATCAGCACCAGCATGCCTCCGAGCAGCGCGTTGAAGCGCGTGAACACGTTGGCGCGGACGATCTCCGAGACCGTTCGGCTGGGTGCCGCAGGGACGTCGTTGACCTCGCCGCGGGCGACGCGCTCCGCCACCTCCGCCTGGGTCAGGCCGGCGGCATCGGGCTCCCTGGACTCGCTCGGCACGACCCGGACAGCCTAGCCGTCGGGCCTCACCGCTCGAGACCCTGGCCGGCCGCCCACTCGTCCAGCCGACGCAGGGCCTCGTCCCGGTCGATCGGACCGAGGTCCAGACGGAGCTGCATCAGGTGCTCGAGCGCACGCCCCACGAGCGGTCCCGGCTCGATGCCCAGGTGCGCCATCACCTCGAGCCCATCGAGCGGAGGTCGCATGGCCTGGAGGTTCTCCTCCTCCGCGAGCCGAGCGATCCGCTCCTCCAGCTCGTCCTGGAGCGCGGCCAGCTGCTTCGCCTTCACGGGGTTCTGCGTCGTGCAGTCGGCCCGCGTCAGCTGATTGAGGTCGTCGAGCAGGTGGCCGGCGTCGCGCACGTACCGGCGCACCGCGCTGTCGGACCACTCCGAGTACCCGTGGAAGCGCAGATGCATCTCCACGAGCCGCGTCACGTCCTCGACGAGGTCCGACGGGTAGCGGAGCGCGCGCAGCCGCTCCCTCGCCATCCGGGCCCCGACGACCTCGTGGTGGTGGAACTGCACGCCCTCGCTCGTGATCTCCCGCGTGTGCGGCTTGCCGATGTCGTGCAGGAGCGCCGCCAGCCGGAGCGCCAACCTCGGCTCGCACCGCTCGACCACCGCGAGCGTGTGCTTGAGCACGTCCTTGTGTCGGTGGACGGGATCCTGCTCGAGCGCGAGGGCCGGCAGCTCCGGCAGGAACAGCTCCGCGAGCCCGGTGGAGACGATGATCTCGAGCCCCGTGCGCACGTGCGGGGCCACCAGCAGCTTGGACAGCTCCTCGGAGATCCGCTCGGCGGAGACGACCCAGAGCCGCTCCCGCATCTCGCGGATCGCCCGAGAGACCCTGGGCGTCGGCCGCACGTCGAGCGCGGCCGCGAAGCGGGCGGCCCGCAGCATCCGCAGGGGGTCGTCGGAGAACGCGATCTCGGGCTCGAGCGGGGTGTCCAGCCGCCTCGCGGCGAGATCGCGCACGCCGCCGAACGGATCGACGAAGACGCCGTCCGGGAGCCCGACGGCCATGGCGTTGATCGTGAAATCGCGCCGCGACAGGTCGGTCTCCAGGTCCTTGGCGAAGCTCACCACGGGCTTGCGATCCTCCCACCGGTAGACCTCCTCACGGAAGGTCGTGATCTCCAGGATCGTGTCGCCCCTGCGGGCACCGACCGTCCCGAACCGGACACCGACCAGGTACTGACGGTCGGCCCACCCGCGCAGGATGCGCGTCGTCTCCGTCGGCGGCGCGTCGGTCGCGAGGTCGAGCTCGGCGTCGGGGCGGACCTCCCCCCGCAGCATGTCCCGAACGACCCCGCCGACCAGGTAGAGCTGCCGACCGGCCAGGCGGAAGCGCTCCCCCAGCTCCGTCGCGATGGGGGGGACCTCGAGGATCGCGCCGGCGTCCGTGCGCGAGGGCTCCGTCATGGTGCCATGGAGGATACCCCCCTCCCCCTCGGCGACCTGCGATAGCGTGCCCGACATGCGGCGGGTCGCGTTCGCGCTCGGGTTCGTGTGGACGCTGCCGAACACGATCGTCGGGCTCCTGCTCGGCCTGCTCACCTTCCAGGTCCCAAGGCTCCACGGCGGAGCGCTGTGCTTCGATCGTCGGGGGCCCCGAGGCCTCACGTGGCTGCTCGCGCGGATGCGCCGCACAGCGATGACGCTCGGGTTCGTCATCGTGTCGTCGGTTCCCCTGGAGGGGCGCCTGCTCGCGCATGAGCGCCACCACATCCGTCAGTCCATGGTCTGGGGGCCCCTGTTCGTTCCCGTGTACCTCGCCCTCGCGATCCCCTACGGCTACCGCAGGCATCCCATGGAGCGTCGGGCCAGGATCGCCGCCGGGCAGGAGTCGCCCTGAGGGTCAGCGCAGCGTGCGCTCGCCGCGGGTCAGGACCCCGCGCAGGGCCAGGTTGAAGTCGTGGGGGTTCGTCGAGGCTCGGCGGGCGTCATCCTCCGTGACGACCCCCTCCTTGACGAGCCGCACGAGGCACTGGTCGAACGTCTGCATGCCGTAGAACTCGCCCTCGGCGATCACGTCGAGGATCTCCTCGGTCGCCTCCGGGTCGACGATGCGGTCGAAGACACGGCCGGTGGCGACGAGCACCTCGACCGCGGGGACCCGACCCTTGCCGTCCGCCCGCGGCACGAGCCGCTGGGACACGATCCCGCGGAGCGCCCCCGCGAAGGAGGTGCGCACCTCGCGCTGCTGCTGGGGCGGGAAGAGGTCGAGGATCCGGTTGATCGTCTCGGTGCAGTCGATCGTGTGCAGCGTGGAGATCACCAGGTGGCCGGTCTCCGCCGCCTGGATCGCCGACAGCGCCGAGTCCGGATCGCGGATCTCGCCGACGAAGATCACGTCCGGGTCCTGCCGGACGATGTGCTTGAGGGCGGCGGCGTAGGACTCGGTGTCCAGCCCCACCTCCCGCTGCTGGATGATCGACAGATCGTCGTCGTGGACGACCTCGATGGGGTCTTCGACCGTCACGATGTGCGCTCGGCGTGTCCGGTTGATGTGGCCGATCATGGAGGCGATCGTGGTGGTCTTGCCCGTCCCGGTGGGCCCCGTGACGAGCACCAGCCCGCGGGGCGAGTCCGCGAGCTCACGGATCACCGGCGGCAGGAGCAGCTCCTCGACCGTCGGGATCTCCGAGCGCACGCGTCGGATCGCGAGCCCGACGAGCCCCCGCTGACGGAACACGTTCACGCGGAAGCGACCGACCCCCGGGAGCGTGTACCCGAAGTCGGCCTCGCTCGTCGCCTCGAACTCCCGCCGCTTGTGCTCGGGCATCAGCGCGTTCGCGTACGCCTCGGACTCCTCGGGCGCGAGGGGCGGGTAGGGGCTCGGCTGCAGCTCGCCGTCCACACGGACGAACGGGACGTTGCCCGCCTTGAGGTGGAGATCGCTCGCGCCCATCTCCACCGCGTACCGCAGGAGATCAGCGACCTCCATCAGCCGTCGTCCTCGCTCGGGCCCATGCCTGCCTCCCGCTCCAGCTCGAGCTCGTGCTCCCGCTCGAGCTCCTCGTCGATCTCCTCGAGCTCCTCCTTCACTCTTCGGCGCGCGGCGAGGATCTTTGAGGTCCCGATCACGACCAGCAGGACCACCAGCAGGCCCAGCCCCGCCGGGGTGAGGTACTTCTCCCACCGCTCGTAGCTCGCGCCCAGGAAGTAGCCGAGCAGCGTGTGCCCGACCCCCCAGATGGTCGCGCCGGCGACGTCGTACACGATGAACCGACGCCACTGCATGTGAGCGGCTCCGGCGATGATGAACCCGAGGCTCCGCACGACCGGGATGAACCGGCCGAGGAACACCGTCTTGCCGCCGTGCTCCTCGTAGTAGCGCTCGGCGGTCTGGATCTTCTCGGGCGTGACGAACATCTTGCGGCCGTGGCGTTCCAGGAACCGGCGACCGTACCGCCGGCCGATCAGGTAGCCCACGTTGTCGCCGGCGATCGCGCACAGGACGACCACCACGGTGACCAGCGGGAGCCAGAGGTCGCCCACCCGCGCATAGAATCCGCCGAGGATGACCAGGGTCTCGCCGGGAACGATCAGGCCCGCGCCCACGGAGTTCTCGAGGAAGACCGCGAGGCCGACGATGACGTACCCCCACGGGGCGTCCAGGTACGGGCGGAGGAAGTCGATGACCCGGTCCAGCACGGCGCCCCAGTATAGGAACCGACCCTCCGGGGCCTGATGGAGACCCGGCGGGAGGTCTCGGCCGGCGGGGTCGTCTACCGACGGCGTCGCGGCGTGGTCAAGGTGGTGCTCGCGGCCCGCCGCACCCGACGCGGCGATCTCGTCTGGGGCCTGCCCAAGGGGGCCGTCGAGCCCGGAGAGAGCCCGGGATCGGCCGCCCTGCGAGAGGTCAGGGAGGAGACGGGTCTGGAGGCCACGATCGAGGCTCCGCTCGGCGACATCCGGTACCTCTACGTCTGGGAAGGCGTCCGGGTCCGCAAGCGGGTGCACTTCTTCCTGATGCGCGTGACCGGTGGCGACCTCTCCCTGCACGACGACGAGATGGAGGACGTCCGGTGGTTCCCGCTCGCCGAGGGCGTGCGGCTCGCGGCCTACAAGGGTGAGCGCGAGGTCCTCGAGCGAGCCGTGGATCACCTCGCGTGAGCGCCGAGCAGGTCCTGATCGGCGCGGCGCTCGGGTTCGTGGCCGGGCTGCTCGCCGGCGTCTTCGGGGTCGGCGGCGGCATCGTCACGACCCCGGGCGTCCAACACCTCCTCGGGGCGGCGCCGATCGAGGCGGTGGCGACGCCGCTCCCGATCATCCTGCCCACGTCGCTGGTCGGCGCCCATGCCTACGCGAGGGCGGGCGAGATCGACCGTCGCGCCGCCACGTGGGTGGTGGGTCCGGGCCTGGTCGGAACCATCGCGGGCGCCCTGCTCACCGAGCTCGTCGACGCTCACGCCCTGCTGCTGGTCACGGCGTTCCTGATCGCCTGGACGGGGGCCGGCGTGATCCGCGGCAGGCATGCGCCGCCCGTCGATCGGCCCCACGTCCCCGGGTGGGCCTACGCGGGGGTGGGGCTGCTCGCCGGAACCGTCTCGGGCCTGCTCGGCGTGGGCGGCGGCATCGTGCTCGTCCCGGCGTTCACCGCGCTCGGGATGCCGCTCAAGCGCGCCCTCGGCACGTCGCTCCTGTGCATCGCCGCCCTGGTGGTCCCGGGCACCATCGCCCACGCGCTCCTCGGCCACATCGACTGGTCCATCTTCGTGGTCGTCACGCTCGGGGTGATCCCGGGCGCGCGCCTGGGCGCCCGGCTCGCGCTCGGCGCCCGCGAGCACGTGCTCCGGCTCGTCGTCGGGAGCTTCCTCCTGTGCGTCGCGGCAGCGTACGGCGTGTCCGAGCTGGTCCAGCTGCTCGCGGGCCGAGGGTAGGATGGCCACGCCGATGCGCCGGCTCGTCGTCCTGATCCTGGCGGTGTCCTTCTCCCTGCTCGTCCCTCCCCCGGCCGGCGGCCAGACACCGACCCAGCAGCCCTCGCCGACCGGGTCGCCCTCGCCCACACCCCCGGTGGTGCAGATGGTCCTGCTCTCCCAGACGCCGTGGGCGGCCTCCCCGGTCGCCGGCGGAGCGACCACGACGGCGGAGGCGCCACAGGTCCCGACGATCGAGCTCCGCTTCCGCGCGACCAACCTCGGTGTTGAGACGCTGGAGGACCTCACGATCGGCGTGACGCTGTTCGGACGCGTCCTGTCCCGGACCGCGTACGAGCAGTCCCTGGTGGCCGACCCGGTCCCCGCGGTGGTCATCGAGGCCGAGACGCTCGCGCGCGAGGGCGGGATCGAGCCGGGCCAGCGCCGAACCTTCGACGTCTCGCTGCCGCTCGACGCGCCGGGGATCGACCCCGCGTCCTCCGGGATCTACCCGCTCAAGGTCGACCTCCGGAGCGCGGGGGTTCCCCTCGCCGCGATCCGGACCCCCGTGATCTACCTGGTCCGCGAGCCCGAGCAGCCGCTGGAGCTCTCGTGGACGTTCGTGCTGCACGAGCCCATCGCGTTCCGGCCGGACGGGGTGTTCACCTCGACCGCCCTGGAGGATGCGCTCCGCCCCCGGGGCTCGCTCACGCGCCAGCTCCAGGCCCTGCAGGCGGTGCTCACGCCCGGCGACACGCCGATCGACGTGGCGATCTCGCCGGTCCTGGTCACGCAGCTGCTCCGGATGCGGGACGGGTACGTGGTCCAGACGTCGGAGGGGACGCGTGAGGTGCCGGCCGACGAAGGCGGTGCTGCAGCGGCGGATGCCGCCCTCGGGTCGCTCGCCCGGATCGCGACGTCCCCCGCGGTCGCCGTCTCGGCCCTGCCGTTCTCCGCACCGGAGATCCCATCCCTCATCTCGGGCGGGCTCGCGCGCGACCTCGACCTCCAGATGGAGCGCGGTCGCGAGGTCCTGTCGACCGCGCTCGGCGCGGCCCCGGATCCGAGCGTGTTCCGCCCGCCGGGCGGGGCGCTGGACGATGCCGCCGTCGACGCGCTCGCCGGCCGCGGCATCCGCATCCTGGCCCTGGATCCGGGGTCCGTGGAGTCCCCGCTGCAGCCCCTCGGGTTCGCGCCGCCGCCCGTGACCGCCCTGCGCGAGAACGCCGACGTGGCCGGCCTGCTCCCGGACCCGGCCGTCTCCACGCTCATCGCCTCCCCCCTGGTCGACGACGACCCGATCCTCGGCTCCCAGGTCGCCCTCGGCGAGCTCGCCGCGATCTGGCAGGAGCTCCCGGGGCAGGCCCGCGGCCTCACGCTGGTCTTCCCCGAGGACCTCGAGCTCCCCGGCGCCTTCTACGGCCGGTTCCTCCAGACCGTGGCGGGGGCCCCCTGGCTCCGCCCGGTGACGGCGGCCGACCTCGTCGCGGCGTTCCCTCCCGGCGATCCCAACACCCTCGCGCTCCCGACGCCTCGGTCGTTCGGCGCCTTCTACGTGGACGAGCTGAAGCAGACGCGCCGGCGGGTGGACGTCTACCGCTCCATGCTGGCGGCCCCGAGCCCCGAGCCCGAGCGCCTGGAGACCCAGCTGCTGCTGGCCGAGTCCGGTGACTTCCTCGGCGACCCCTCGGCGGGGTTCGCGTTCGTGCGGGACGCGAGCGCCCACGTCGGGTCGGCCTTCGGCGCCGTCCGTGCAGAGGCCGGTCCGGGCGGGCTGGTCACGCTCACGTCCCGGTCGGGGAGCACCATCCCGATCCGCGTGACCAACGACGCCGAGGAGGCGTACCGGGTGAGCATCGCGCTCGTCTCCCAGTACCTGGAGGGCGCGCCGCACGAGGACCTGGTCCTCGGACCCGGCGAGGCGCGGGAGCTCACCTTCGAGGTCGACCTGAAGGCGACCGGGCGGTTCCCGGTCCTGATCCAGGTCGTCGCGCCGATCGGCCGCGTGGTCAACGAGTCCGGGTTCGTCGTGCGCTCCACCGCGTACAGCCGGATCGCGCTCATCATCACGATCGCCGCGGCAGGCGTCCTCCTGCTGCTCTGGGCCAGGAGGTTCGTGCCACGGCGGAGCCGCTGATGCCCGACGAGGAGCTCCCGTCACCGGGGTCGGCGGAGCTCCCTCCCGAGGACTCGACCTCGGCTTTCGTGCGCAACACGGCCGTGATGGCGGTGGGAACGAGCCTGTCCCGGATCACCGGCTTCCTCCGCCTGACCGCGATGGCCTTCGCGCTCGGCATCACCGAGACGCGCCTGGCCGACGCCTACAACATCGCGAACGTCACGCCCAACATCATCTACGAGCTCGCGCTCGGCGGTGTGCTCTCCTCCGTCGTCGTCCCCGTGCTCGTGGAGTGGATGCAGGCGCGCGGTCGGAGCCAGATGTGGGAGCTGACACGCCGACTGCTGACGCTGGCGCTGATCGGGCTGACGGCCATCGCCATCATCGCCATCGTCTTCGCGCCGTGGATCGTCCGCCTGTACACGGTTCGGATCGGCCCGGGGCAGGAGGCCACGCGCGAGCTCGCGACCTTCTTCCTGCGGTGGTTCATGCCCCAGATCGTCTTCTACGGGATCGGTGCCGTGGCCACCGCGCAGCTCAACGCGGAACGACGGTTCGCCGCTCCGATGTTCGCGCCGATCGCCAACAACCTGATCGTGATCGCGACCTTCCTGACCTTCGCCGCGATGCCGGGGCCGACCTCGGGCTCGCGGGAACTCGCGACCGAGGCGCAGCAGCTCGTCCTCGCGATCGGGACGACGCTCGGGGTCGTCGGCATGACCGTGGCGCTGTGGCCGTCGCTGCGTCTGACCGGCTTCCGGTACGCGTGGAGGATCCCGCTGCACGACGAGGGCGTCCGTCGGATCCTCCGCCTGGCCGGCTGGGTCATCGTCTACGTCGTCGCCAACCAGCTCGGGTACCTCGTCGTGCTGGTCCTGGGCGCCGAGGTCCAGGGGGGCTACACGGCGTACAGCGCGGCCTTCATCCTCTTCCAGCTCCCCCACGCGATCTTCACGGTGTCGATCGTGACGGCCCTCCTGCCGGCCCTGTCCTCACGATGGTCCGACCAGGACATCCCGGGGTTCCGTTCGCTGCTCGGGCGCGGGATCCGTGCGACCGCCGTCATCGTCCTCCCGGCAGCGTTCGGCTACATCGCGATCGGCCGGGAGATCGTCCGCCTGCTGCTCGAGCACGGGCAGACGGGGGCGGAGAGCGGCGACCTCGTCGCCGGCGTGCTGGCGAGCTTCGCCGTCGGCCTGTTCTTCTTCTCGAGCTTCCAACTCTTCCTCCGGGCCTTCTACTCGATGCAGGACACGCGCACCCCGGCGATCGTGAACATCGGGGCGCTCGTCGTGAACGTGGGGATGAACCTGCTGCTCGTGCTCGGGCTGGGACTCGGCGTCCGGGGCCTGGCGCTCGGCCACGCCGCCTCGTACGTGTTCGCGGCGATCGTCGCTTACCTGCTGTTGCGCCGGCGCCTCGGGGGGCTCGCCGAGCGGGACATCGTCTCCAGCCTGGGCCGAACGCTCGTCGCGGCCATCGCGACGGGGCTCGCCGCCTGGCTGACCGCGCGTCTGGTCGAGGCGTGGCTGGGCACCGAGACGCTGACGAGCCAGATCGCGCTCGTCGTGATCCCCGTCGTGGTCGGGCTCGCCGTGTTCCTGATCGGTGCCCTCATCTTCCGCATCGAGGAGGTCGATACCGTGAGGCGACAGCTCCACCCGAGGCGGCGGGCATGATGCTGACACGCGTGCTCCGCGCGGACGAGCGCGGCCTGATCGGCAAGATCCTGGTGCTGTGGATCGTGCTCGGCGCCCTGCTCCTCGTGGCCGCGATCGACACCGCGCAGATCCTGGTCACCCGGTACCGCGTGACCGACGCCGCCCAGACCGCTGCGTTCGAGGCCGGGTCGGCGTACCGGTCCTCGGACGGCGATCGACGCGCCGCCTACCGGGCGGCGCTGGAAGCGGTCGAGGAGGCCGATGCCGAGGCCAAGCTCTCGCGCTTCGTGATCGACGCCCCGACCGGTCGGGTGACGGTCACGGTCACGCGAAGGGTGCCCACGATCCTCGCGGGACGGATCGGTCTCACCCGGGACCTGACCAGAGCCAGAGCGACCGAGACCGCCGAGCCCGCGCCCTTCTGAGGACCTCCCTGCCGCGGGCGGGCGGCGACATAGACTGCCCGCGTGCGGACGGATCGGCCGATCGAGGTGCTCGCCGGGCGGTACGTGCTCGAGGCCGAGCTCGGCAGGGGGGCCACCGGCGCCGTCTGGGTCGCCGCGGACGACCTGCTGAAGCGCACGGTCGCGGTCAAGGTCCTGCGTCCGGCGCTCGCGGACGATCCGCGATCCCTCGAGCTCCTCCTGCGCCACGCAGGGGCCGCCGCCGGCGCCTCCGGTCCCGGGCTCGCGCGGCTCCTGGACTCCGGCTCGGAGCGGGGCGTCACGTACCTCGTCCGGGAGCACATCCCCGGCGAGAGCCTGCGGGCCGTCCTGCGCCGTGACGGGCCCCTCGAGCCGGCCGATGCGGTGCGGACCGTCGTGCAGGTCCTCGAGGGGCTGGCCGCGGCGCATGCGGTGGGCGTCCTGCACCTCGACATCGGACCCGAGAACGTCATCCGCGACCGGTCCGGCGACACGCGGCTCACCGACCTCGGCATCGGGGCGGGCGTCACCGCCGCGTACCCTCCGAGCGAGGCGGCCTCGATCCTCGGGATGGCGGTCCCGGCGCCCGAGCAGACGGACGGGCGACCCGTGGACGCCCGAACGGACGTCTTCCTGGCCGGCGCGCTGCTGTTCGAGCTGTTGACCGGAGGCCCCCCGGGCGAGCTGCCGCCGAGGCGGCTGGGCTCGGGCACCACCGCCGAGCTGGCCGCAGCGCTCCGCCGCGCGCTCGCCCCCGATCCCGACGATCGCTTCGAGGGCGCGGAGGCCTTCGCGGACGCCCTGCGCGCCGCGCCGGAGGTATCCGCCCCACCGTCCCCACCCGGGGATGCCGATGGGGCCGGCCTGCGGACCTGGCTGGCGGTTCCGCTCGTCGTCGTCGCCCTCGCGACCGTCGCGGTCGCCGCCGGCCTGTGGCTCGGTCGGCTCGAGCTCGGAGGCCCGCTCGGCGTGCGTGCGAGTCGAGGTTCCCCCACACCATCGGGCCCGTCCGCCGAGCTCGTCGAGGTCGTCCTGCCGATCGCCCGCGCGAGCGCCCACGACCCCTTCGGCGACGGCGCGGAGAACGACGCGGCCGTCCCACTGGCCATCGACGGCGATACCGCGACGTCATGGCGCTCCGAGAACTACTTCGACCCCACGATGAACAACAAGCCCGGCGTGGGCCTCCTGTTCGACCTGGGGACCACGCGGTCCGTGACCGGCTTCCGCCTTCAGACCCCGTACCCTGGATTCGGGTTCGGGATCGCGGTCGGGGACGATCCGGAGGTCCTGGCGTCCACGGTCTCGACGGGTTTCACGGCGGAGCCGGCGATGCGCCGCACGATCGACCCGGCGCGAGGTCGCTACGTCCTGCTCTGGGCGACGTCGGTCGTCGACGCCGGCGACGGCGACCGCGCGGTCGTGGCGGAGTTCGAGGTGATCGGCCGGTGAGCGAGCCCGAGCGCGACGAGGACCTGATCCGCCGGTACCTCGGAGGCGACGCGCGGGCATTCGAGATCCTGGTCGAGCGGCACGAGCGTCGGGTCTACAACCTGGCGCTGCGGATGACCGGGCGCGAGGAGGACGCACAGGACGCCACCCAGGACGCCTTCCTCTCGGCCCTGCGCAAGCTGAAGGGGTTCCGGGGCGAGGCCGCCTTCTCCACCTGGCTCCATCGCGTCACGGTCAACGCTTGCTACGACCTCCTGCGCAAGCGGCAGCGTGCGCCGCTGCTCCACGAGCGGGCCGACGACCAGGGACCCCGCCCGCCGGAGCCGGCCTCACCCGATCACGCGGACAGCGTCGACCTCTCGCTCGACGTGCGCGAGGCGCTCTCGCTGGTGCCTCCGGACTTCCGTGCGGCGCTGCTCCTGTGCGACGTCCACGACCTCCCCTACGATGAGGTCGCCTCGATCCTCGGCGTGCCCGTCGGCACGGTGAAGTCCAGGCTGCACCGCGGTCGCGCCGCGCTCGGTCGCGCGCTCGGGGCTCCGACGCGGGAACGCCGCGCGCCGACCGAGCCGTCTGATGGGACGATGCCCTCATGACGCACCCGGAGGACCTCCTCGCCGACTACGTGGACGGCGCGCTCACCGACGCGGAGCGTGCCGTCGTCGACGCGCACCTGGCCACGTGCCAGACGTGCCGTGAGGAGGTCGCGGCGGCCGGCGTCGCGATCGCCGCGCTCGCGACCCTCGAGCAGGAGCCCGTCCCCCTCGGGGTGACGGCCCCCGTCCTCGCCGAGGCTCGCCGATCCGTCGAGCGTCGTCGCCCCGTGTGGGCACGCCTCCAGTGGGCCGCAGGTGTCGCCGCGGCCGCCTGCCTCGTCCTGTTGGCCGTGGTCGCCCTCCCGAGGCTCGGGAGCGACGACGGGCAGGAGTCCTCCCTGCGGGCGCCTGCGGCGGAGGCGGAGGATCAGGCGACCGGGGGCGCGGCCCTGCAGGCCGCACCCCCGCTGGAGACCGTGGACGAGGACCTGGACGAGCGGGATCTGCGACGACTCGCCAGGGAGACGGCCAAGCTCGCGCCCGAGCTCCCTGCAGCGGAGTTCGCGTCGGGCGCTCCGCCCGATGACGCGATCGCGTGTCTGGTCGCGAGCGGGGCCACGATGGACGACCAGGACGTGCTGGTCAGGATCATCCAGGGCACGTACCTGGGCACCCCCGCCACCATCGGCGTGTTCCACGAGGGTCCCGGCGGAGGACGGCCCCCCGAGCGGGTGGTCGTCTGGGTCGCCGGCACGGCCGACTGCGCGATCTTGACCCTGCTGTCGCAGAACGTCTGAGCCCCGCTCGCTTGGATGGTTCGAGCGAACACTCGTAGAGTGAGCGGTCGTGAGGTACCGGGTCGAGCAGGTTGCCGCCGCATGCGACGTGTCGGTCGACACGGTCCGGTACTACCAGTCCCGCGGGCTGATCCCACCACCGACCCGCGAGGGTCGCGTGGCCTGGTACGGCCCCGAGCACGCCGAGCGGATCCGCGAGATCCGCTCCCTCCAAGGCAAGGGGCTCACCCTCGCGGCGATCAAGCGGACCATGGACGCGGAGCCCGGTGGCGCCGACGCGGACCTCGCCGCCGCGGTGGCGTCGGCCCGAGGGGAAGGGCCGACCGAGGAGCTGCTGACGCTCGAGGAGTTCTCGGCGCGCAGCGGCGTGCCGGCCTCGCTGATCCAGGCGGTCGAGCGTGAGGGGATCCGGTTCGGGATCAGGCACGACGACGCCACCCGCTACACCTCCGCCGACATCGAGGCGGTGCGCGGAGCCCTTCGACTGCTCGAGTTCGGGCTCCCGGTCGGCCAGCTGCTCGCCCTCGCGCGGGACGCCAACGACGCGATGCGGTCCCTGGCGGAGCGAGCGATCGAGCTCTTCGACGAGCACGTGCGCAAGCCGATCCGGGACACGGCGGTCTCCGAGCAGGACGCGGCCGAGCAGCTGGTCCGGGCCTTCGACACGCTGCTGCCGGTCGTGACCACGCTCGTGGCGACGCACTTCCGACGCGTGCTCCTCGCGGTGGCCGAGGAGCGGCTCTCGTGACCTCCCGCCTCCCGCAAGGCGAGGACAAGGCCCGAGCCGTCCGGGGCCTGTTCGACACCATCGCGGATCGGTACGACCTCGTGAACCGGGTGATGACGCTGGGCATGGACGTGGGATGGCGCCGCCGGGCGGTGCGCACCCTGCGGCTGCCTGGGGGCTCCGTCGTCGCGGACCTCGCCTGCGGCACCGGGGACTTCTGCCGGGAGCTGCACCACAGCGGGTACCGGGCGATCGGATTCGACTTCGCGCTCGGCATGCTGCGGCGTGCCCGGACCGACGCGCCGCTCGTGCAGGCCGACGTCCTGCACCTTCCGCTGGCGGACGCCTCGGTGGACGGCGCGACGTGCGGCTTCGCCCTCCGCAACGTGGTCGACCTCACCGACCTGTTCACCGAGACCGCGAGGGTCGTGCGGCCCGGCGGCAGGATCGCGCTGCTGGAGACGAGCGAGCCCGACGGTCCCCTGATGCGCACAGGACACCGCCTGTACTTCCGCCGCGTGGTCCCGCTGGTGGGAGGCATCCTCTCCGACCGAGACGCCTACGCCTACCTCCCCCGCTCCACCGCCTACCTGCCGCCGCCCTCAGCCATGATGGCGAGCCTCCGCGAGGCGGGCTTCCCCGACGCCGAGCGCATCCAGGTGTCGGGGGGCATCGCGCAGCTGATCGTCGGGACCAGGAGCTGACGTGCCCGCCCTGGTCGCCCGCTGGCGGACCCTGGGACCGGCGTTCGACCTGCTCGCGAACTTCCGCCCCGGCGGCTTCTTCTTCGAGCGCTCGAGCGTGGGGGTCTCGGCGATCGGCATCGCCGAGCGCATCGGCGTCGATGGAGGCGCCGACCGCCTGTGGATGCTCGCCCGCGAGGTCGAGGCCACGCTGCGCGAGGTGAAGCGACCGGAGGGTGCCCCCCCGCCGCTGGCCGTCGGCGCGATCCCGTTCGACGAGGGCTGGCCGGCGCACCTGGTGGTCCCCGAACGCACGGTCCTCCGCCGCCGGCTCGGCGAGACGCATCAGCTCGACGTCGTCCCGGAGGGTCTGGCTCCGCTGAACCCCGAGCGCGAGCGGTGGACCGGGCGCACGCTCCCCCACGACGCGTTCGAGGACATCCACCTGCGCCCGGACCCCGAGCCCGACGAGTACACGACCGCCGTCGCGGAGGCCGCCCGGCGCATCCGCCACGGAGACCTGCGCAAGGTCGTCCTGGCGCGGTCGATCGTCGTCGCCGCGGAGCGGGAGCTGGACGCCAAGCAGCTGCTCTGGCGTCTGCGGGCCGTCGATCCGGAGTGCTACGTGTTCGCCGCGCCGGAGCTCGCGCTCGACGCCGGCGACCTGGTGCCGACCGGGGTGCTGGTGGGCGCGAGCCCGGAGCTGCTGGTGCGCAAGGAGGGCGACGCGGTGGCGGCCACGCCCCTCGCGGGCTCGGCGCCGCGCTTCGGCGATCCCGAGGACGACCGCGCGGCGGCGCGGCGCCTCTTCGCCTCGGCGAAGGACCGCGAGGAGCACGAGCTCGTCGTCGGCGACGTGGCTCGCGCGCTCGAGCCGCTGTGCGAGGACCTCGCGTACCCGCACGAGCCGGAGCTCTTGGGGACCGCGAACGTCTGGCACCTCGCGACCCCCTTCGAAGGACGCCTCAAGGCGTCCGTCCGGAGCGCGCTCGACCTGGTGGCGGCGCTGCATCCCACGCCGGCGGTGTGCGGCACGCCCCGGGACGTTGCCCGCGCCGTGCTCGCCGAGCTGGAACCGCTCGACCGAGGCTGCTACGCCGGCCCCGTGGGGTGGGTGGACGCCGAGGGCGACGGCGAGTGGGCGATCGCGCTGCGGTGCGCCGAGATCACCGGCACGACCGCCCGGGTCTTCGCCGGGGCCGGGATCGTGGCGGACTCGGACCCCGCGATGGAGCTCGACGAGACCGAGCGCAAGTTCCGCGCCCTCCTGGACTCCCTCCGCTGGGGCTAGGTGCCGACCGCCTTCCTCACGAGCGCGGCGATCTCCGCCTCCTCGGCCGCGCTCAGCTCCTTCAGCGCGAAGGAGGTCGGCCACATGGCGCCGTCGTCCAGGTTCGCCGCGTCGTTGAAGCCGAGCGTCGCGTACCTCGCCTTGAACCTGTCCGCGCTCTGGAAGAAGCAGACGATCTTCCCGTCCTTCGCGTACGCGGGCATCCCGTACCAGGTCTTGGGCACGAGCGCCGGCGCGGTGGCCGCGACGATCGCGTGGATCCGCTCGGCCATCGTGCGGTCCGGCTCCGGCATCTCGGCGATCTTCGCGAGCACGTCGCGCTCCCCGTCCGCCCTGTCCTTGCCGCGGCGCGCCTCGGCCTTCAGCTCGCGGGCCCGCTCCTTCATCGCGGCCCGTTCCTCGGCCGTGAACCCGTCGGCCTTCGCCTCCGTGCCCTTCGCGGACCGCGGGTTCCCCTTCTTCGTCTCAGCCATCTCGAACCACCTCCGTGTGCCGAGCGTGCACGAGCCGCTCGACCTCCGCTCTCGGCAGGCTCAGCGCAACCCCCGGATAAGGATCGGGTTGCCCGCGGGATCGCGGGATGCGCGGTCGTCGATCCCGGACGTTGTCGGTCGGCTCCTGGACGACCGCCACGTAGTTCTCCCCGACGCTGAGGTCGCCACGACGCAGAGCGCCACCGAGCGCCTCGACCCAGCGGCTCCGCGCGATCGTGCCACGTCACGCCGGTGGTGTCGAGCGCGGCTGGGGTCGAACACCGGCATAGAGCCGGGATAGAGCCGCCCTCGAGCATCGGTGAAGCGCGCCGAGCGACGCTGCGCCCGACGCACAGACCCCGGGCAGGCCGGGGTCCAGAGCCGAAGGAGGGTGGCATGGCGATCGGTCTGAGAGAGACGAAGGCCCGCTCGGCCGCGGAGCCCGTCGCGCTCCCCGCGCGCCGGACCAGGCTGGAGGAGGTGGCGGCTTGGCTCGTGGTCTCCGTGCTCATCGGCGTGGCCGCCGGCGCCGTCCTCCACAGCCTGACGACCGCGGGGCAGGAGGCGGCCAGGGTCGCGGAGATCCAGTCGCTCCGCGCCGAGGCCGTCGTCGACGCGTACGAGCGGGCGTGGCTGGCCGCCCAGCCGACGCAGGCACAGGTCCGGGTCACCGGCACCGGCCCGGGGCTGACCTGGGTCAGCGAACAGCAGGCCGCCTGGGCCGAGCACGTGATCACCGGCACCGGCCCCGGTCTCGTGACGGTGGCGCAGCTGCAGGCGGGGTACGTCTCCGAGAGCGAGCCCACCGGCACCGGCCCCGGGCTGGCGCACCTGCCGGGACGGGCCGGATCCGAGGTTGCGGTCATCGGCATGCCGTGAGACCGTCCAGCTCGACACGGGACGGAGGCGGGCGTCGCCCGCCTCCGTCCCGACGCGCGCGACCGGAAGGGGTATACCCGTGATCGGCTCGACGCCTAGACTGGGGGCTGCCCGCGAGGCCTGGGAGGCCGACGTGGATCTCCGGCTCCTGGGGCCCTTGGAGGTCGTCGCCGATGGCACCCTCGTCGACCTGGGCCCGCCCAAGCAGCGTGCGGTCCTGGCCGTTCTCCTCCTGCATGCCGGTGAGATCGTCGGATCGGACCAGCTGATCGAGCAGGTCTGGGGGGAGCACCCGCCCAGGACCGCCGCCCACTCCGTCCAGCTGTACGTCTCGGAGCTGCGCAAGGCGCTCGAGCCCGTCAACGGTGGACCGGTGATCGAGACCCGGCCGCCCGGATACGTGCTGCGGGCCGAACCCGAACGGATCGACGTGTACCGGTTCGAGCGGCTCGTGGACGAGGGGGACCAGGCGCTCCGGGCGCGAGATCCGACCCGCGCCGAGCGGAGCATCGGTGAGGCCCTCAGCCTGTGGCGCGGGGCGCCCCTGTCGGAGTTCGCCTACGACGAGTTCGCCCAGCCAGCGATCCGCCGCCTCGAGGGCCTCCATCGGGACGCGATCGAGAACCTCGCCGCCGCGCAGCTCGAGCACGGTCGCGAGCAGCAGGCCCTCGCCTGGCTGGAGACGCTGATCGCCGAGGACCCGCTCCGGGAGCGCGGTCGCGAGCTCCAGATGCTTGCCCTGTATCGGGCGGGTCGGCACGCCGAGGCGCTCCAGACCTACCAGCGCTTCGCCGGCCTCCTGGCCGAGGAGCTCGGCCTGGATCCCTCCCCGGCGCTGCGACGGCTCCAGGAGCGGATCCTCCTGCACGATCCCGCTCTGGCCCCCGCCGCCGAGCCGGCGCAGGCCCACGTGCGGAACCCCTACAAGGGGCTCCGCCCGTTCGACGAGCAGGACGCGGACGACTTCTTCGGCCGGACCGACCTGGTCCGGCGACTCGTCGAGGCGCTCGCCGCGCACGGACACCTCGTCGCCGTCGTCGGACCGTCCGGCTCCGGCAAGTCCAGCGTGGTGAACGCCGGGCTCCTGCCCGAGCTCCGGGCGGGGGCGATCCCGGGCTCGGAGCGCTGGGCGGTCCTGCGGATGATGCCCGGGCGCCATCCCCTCGACGAGCTGGGGGTGGTCCTCTCGGGCGCAGGCGTGGACGGCGCTAGCGAGGACCCGCTCGTGGCGCTGCGGTCGGCCGCGCGGGGTGCGCACCCCTCGGAGCGAGACCTCCTGCTGGTGATCGACCAGTTCGAGGAGGTGTTCTCCGCGGCCGGGGAGGCCGATCGGGAGCGCCTCCTCGAGACCCTCGCAGAGGTGAGCTCCGAGCCGGAGGGCCGTGTGCGCGTGGTGCTCACGCTCCGGGGCGATTTCTACGACCGTCCGCTCCTGCACCCGGCGTTCGCGCGGGTGTTCGTCCCGAGCGTCGTGAGCGTCCTGCCGATGGCCACGGACGAGGTGCAGGCGGCGATCGTCGGCCCCGCCCGCGGCGTGGGGGTCGAGGTCGAGCCGTCGCTCCTCGCGGCCCTGGTCGCCGACGCCGTCGGGCAGCCCGGCGCGCTCCCCTTCCTCCAGTTCGCGCTCACCGAGCTCTTCGAACGCCGCGACGACGGGCCGCTGACGCTCGAGGGGTACCGGGAGCTGGGCGGCCTGCACGGCGTGATCTCGCGGCGGGCCGAGCACGCGTACGCCGGCCTGAGCGCGGGCGCGCAGGAGCTCGCGCTCCAGGTGTTCCTGCGGCTCGCCCGCCTGGGTGTGGGCGCCCGCCACTCCCGGCGGCGCGTCCGCCTGGCGGAGCTCACCGCCCTCGGGGAGGACCCGGTGGCCCTGTCCGAGCTCCTGGACGCCTTCGGCCGTCACCGGCTCCTGTCGTTCGACCGGGACGCGGCGACGGGCGACGCCACGGTCGAGGTCGCCCACGAGGCGCTGCTCTGGGAGTGGGAGCGTCTGGCGGGGTGGATCGAGCGGCACCGGGCCGACCTGCGCCGGCGGGCGGCGCTGGCCGCGGCCGCCGAGGAGTGGCGAGCCTCGGGACAGCAGGAGGACTACCTGCTCACCGGGAGCAGGCTCGCCGAGTACGAGGAGTGGTCGCAGGGGAGCGACCTGCGTCTCGCTGCCCCCGAGCGGGCGTTCCTCGACGCCTCGCTCGGGCGACGAGAGGCGCAGGCGGAGGAGGAGTCGGCGCGCGTGGAGGCACAGCGCCGGCTCGAGCGACGAGCGCGCCGACGGCTCTGGGCGGCCGCGGTCGCCCTGACCCTGTTGGCCGCAGGGGGCACGTTCGGCCTGCTCTCGTGGCTGGCGAGCCGACCGGCCGACGTCGCGCTCGTGTTCAGCGGCTACGGGGACGGCGGGTGGACCGACATGATCGCGGCCGGGTTCGACGAGGGGGTCTCCCGGTTCGACCTGAGCGCCGAGCGGGTCATCCCGCCGTTCGACAGCGCCGACGAGTACGGCTCGGTGCTCCGCCGTCTGTCGACCGAAGGTGTAGGTCTGATCGTGGTCGCCGACGCCCGCACCTTCCAGGAACCGTTCGAGGCGGTGGCGGCCGACCATCCGGACACGCACTACCTCGGGATGGACATCCCCACCGGGAAGCTGCCCAACGTCGCCTACCTGAACTTCGAAGAGCAAGAGGGCTCGTTCCTGGCCAGTGCGGCCGCCGCCCTGAAGAGCCGGACCGGGATCGTCGGGTTCATCGGCGGCCTGGACGCGCCCATCATCTGGAAGTTCGAGGCCGGCTTCGAGGCCGGCGCCCGTGCGGTGCGCCCCGACATCGAGGTCCGCGTCGCCTACCTGCGAGGAGAGGCATTCAGCGGGTTCAGGGACCCCGAGCAGGCGAGACGGCTGGCGACCCGCCTGTACCGCAAGGGCGCCGACGTCGTCTACCACGCGGCGGGCGGCTCCGGGTGGGGGCTGTTCCAGGCAGCCTACGAGATGTCCCAGGAGCTCGGCACGCACCTGTGGGCGATCGGCGTGGACGCGGACCAGTACCGGCAGGGCCGGTACGCGGTCGGGGAGGACCTGGCCGCGGCCTGGCGGGAGCACATCCTGACCTCGATGATGAAGCGCGTCGACACGGCGGTGTCCACGGTGGTCGCGGAGGACGCACGTGGGGTCTGGAACGGCGGCGTGCGGTGGTTCGGCCTGGCCGAGGGCGGGGTCGACCTCGCCTACAGCGGGGGCTTCATCGACGACATCCGCCCCGAGCTCGATCGCCTGCGCGCCCAGATCGTCGCCGGTGAGATCGAGGTGCCCGTCATCCCCTCCCGCATGGGTGGGTAGCGGGAGCTCCGCGCGATCGCCTATCCGTGCAGGGCGCGCGCGACCGCCGTGCGCAGCTCGGCGTGGCGCGCGATGTCGCGCTCGCGGTCGATCGGCACCTCGACGACCTGGACCCCGCCGGCCGCAAGCGCCCGCTCGACCGCTGGCAGGAGGTCGTCCGCTCGGGCCACGAGCCCGTGACCCGCTCCCGCCGCCCGACACACCGCGGCGAGGTCGGTCCCGTGCGGCGTCGTGAACAGCGCCTCGAGCTCGGGGAGGTCGCGCTGCGCGAGGTAGGAGAAGATCGTGCCCCCGTCGTTGTCGAGCACCACCAGCACGGCGTCGTAGCCTCGCCGGGCGCTCCACACGAGCGAGCCCACGTCGTGGAGCAGCGACAGGTCCCCGCACAGGGCGAGGGTCGGCGACCCCGACGCGCTCGCGCCGAGCACCGTCGAGACGAACCCATCGATCCCGCTCGCGCCGCGGTTCGCGAGCACCCGCAGGCCCGTGCGCGGCCGCATGCACGCGTCCAGATCGCGGATCGGCATGCTCGAGGCGGCCACGAGCGTGGCGCCGTCCGGCGCGCCCGCGGCCACGTCGCGGGCGACCCGGGCCTCCGCGGGCTCGCTCCACCCGTCCAGCAGCTCGTCCGCGGCGCGCCGGGCGCGCTCGTCCGCGGCGCGCCACGCCGCGGCCCACGGCGTCTCGCCACGGGGGGCGACGCGCTGCAGAGCGGTCGCCGCGAGGGCCTCCGCGTCGACGACCAGCCGCGGGTCGGCCCTGCGGTGCGGGTCGGCCACGAGGTCGTCGGGGTCGAGGACGACCAGTCGCTCGGCGGTCGCCACCATCGCGAGTCCCGCTCGGCTCGTGGGGGCGGCGCCGACCTGCAGGACGACCTCGGGCACGTGGCCCGAGGCGAACCGCTCGTCGGCGAGCAGGAGCTGACCCGCCTCGAGCGCCCCGGGGATCCGGAGCCCGGACGTGGGCTCGGCGACGAACGGCCATCCGGCGCGCCGCGCGAGCTCGAGGACGGCAGGCGTCGGCACGCGTAGGGAGCCGGCCAGCACGAGTCCACGCTCCGTCGAGGAGGCGATCTCGGCCAGGTCCCGCACGTCCTCCTCGGTCGGGACCGGAGGGGGGAACGCGTTCCCGGCGGAGACCTCCGCGGTGTCGGCGAGGTCGGTCGCGGCCCCGCCCAGGTCCGCCGGCTCCCCGACGGGCACGAGCGGCTCGCGGAACGGCAGGTTCAGGTGCACGGGACCCGGCGGATGGCGCAGGGAGGCGAGCCACACGTCCGAGCCGAGTCCGTGCCAGTACCCGACCTCGGGGCGCTCGCCCGGGACCTCGGCGTCGATGGATCGTCGCGCGAACGTCCCGTAGAGCCCGACCTGATCGATCGTCTGATTGGCTCCCACGCCGCGAAGCTCCGGGGGCCGGTCCGCGGTGAGGACGAGGAGCGGGACCCGCGCCATCGAGGCCTCGACGACCGCCGGGAGGTACTCGGCGGCCGCGGTGCCGCTCGTGCACGCGAGCGCGACCGGTCGCCCGCTCGCCTTCGCGAGGCCGAGCGCGAAGAACCCCGCTGCGCGCTCGTCGAGATGGACGTGCATCCGCACCCGACCGTCGCGGGCGAGGGCGAGGGCGAGCGGTGTCGATCGCGAGCCCGGCGAGAGGCAGGCGTCGGTTAGCCCCCTGGACACCATCGATCCGACGAGCGCGCGCATGCACGCGAGGGCGACCTCGGCCTCGCCGGGCCGGGGACTCACGAGGCCGTCGCCCCCGCGATCCACAGCCCCAACGCGAGCAGCCCCGCGAACGCCATCGTCAGCAGGGACGTCCCGACGAGCACCGGGATGAGCTCACGGCCCTCGGCCGAGCCCACCACCTCCATCGGACGGATCGCCACCGGCCACGAGGCGAGCGCGAGCAGGGCCCACATCGGCAGCCCGAGGGCATCGTCGGCGATCCCGACCGAGACCCCCACGACGAGGGTCACGTAGGACGCGACGACCAGCCCCCGGTACAGGCGCCTGGCCCGCCGAGATCCGATCCGCACCGCGAGCGTCCGCTTGCCCGCCGCCTCATCGGTCGGGATGTCGCGGATGTTGTTGGCCTCCAAGATCGCGACGATCAACAGCCCCATGGGCACGCTCGACCACCAGGCCTCCGCGCTCACCGTCTCCGCGTTGACGTAGGCGGTGCCCGCGGTGGCCATCACGCCGAAGAACAGGAAGACCATCACCTCCGCGACGCCGAGGCCCGCGTAGGGCCGCGGGCCGCCGCTGTACAGCCACAGGGCGAGCATCGCGGCCGCGCCGATCGGGATCAGCCAGAGCGTCGTCGCGAGCGCGAGCGCCAGACCCGCCACCCCCGCGACCAGGACGCAACCGAGCGCGGCCAGCAGCACGGCCCGCGGCGAGGCCATCCCCGAGGCCGTGAGACGGGCCGGCCCCAGCCGGTGCTCGGTGTCCACCCCCCGGACGCCGTCGTGGTAGTCGTTCGCGAGGTTCACGCCGATCTGGAGCGAGAGCCCGACCACGAGCGCGGCGGCCGAGCGCCACGGCACGACGGTCCCTGCCGCCGCGATCCCCACCACCACCGGGCTCACGCTCGCCGCGAGGGTCCGGGGCCGGATGCCGTGCCACCACACCGTGAGCCGGCTCAGCGAGACACCTCCACCCGCGGCGCTCACGGCCGCTTCGGGAACCTCGAGAAGTCCGGCTCGCGCTTGTCCACGTAGGCGTCGCGGCCCTCCTGCGCCTCCTCGGTCATGTAGTACAGGAGCGTCGCATCACCCGCCAGGTGCTGCACGCCGGCCAGGCCGTCGACGCCGGCGTTGTACCCGGCCTTGAGCAGCCGGAGCGCGAGCGGGCTCATCCGCAGGAGCTCCCGGCACCAGCGCACGGTCTCCGCCTCCAGCTCATCGAGCGGCACCACGGCGTTCACGAGCCCCCACGAGAGCGCCGTCTCGGCATCGTACTGACGGCACAGGAACCAGATCTCCTTGGCCCGCTTCTCCCCGACCTGCCGCGCGAGGAGGTTGATCCCGTAGCCCCCGTCGAACGACCCGACCCTGGGGCCCGTCTGCCCGAACCTCGCGTTGTCGGCCGCGATCGTGAGATCGCAGCACACGTGCAGCACGTGGCCGCCGCCGATCGCGTACCCGGCGACCATCGCGATCACCGGCTTCGGGCACCGCCGGATCTGGATCTGCAGGTCCAGGACGTTCAGCCGCGCGATCCCGGTGTCGTCCTCGACGTAGCCGTCGTCCCCACGGACCCGCTGGTCCCCGCCCGAGCAGAACGCGAGCGGCCCCTCCCCCGTCAGCACGATCACACCGACGGAAGGGTCGTCGCGGGCCACGTCGAACGCGTGCCGCAGCTCCTTCACCGTGAGCGGGCGGAAGGCGTTGCGGACCTCGGGCCGGTCGATCGTGATCTTCGCGATCCCCTCGGCGGTCTCGTACCGGATGTCCGAGTACTCACCCGCCCGGCGCCACTCGGGAAGCCCAGTCATGTGAGCGATCACTCCTAGAGCCGTTGCTCGTACGGTGGGCTAGCCTATCGCAGGTGGGACGGCTGGGTGAGGCGAAGCTCCGCCCCGGGGACGTGGTCGCGGTCCTGGAGGGGCCCGGGCCGGGCTGGCCGGACCTCGTGACCGAGGTCTGGGAGGGCGGGGCCACGCTGCTGCCCATCGATCCGCGACTCTCGGCCGGGGAGATCGCCGCCCTGCTCGACCGGGCGCGGCCGACCCTGATCCTGCGCACGGACGGCTGGGAGCGCCGCCGCGACGGCCTGCCTCCCGACGGCGACGTCGACCTGATCGTCCACACCTCGGGGACGGGTGGGCGACCCAGGCTCGCGGCCTTCTCGCGCGGAGCCCTCCTGGCGGCCGTGCGGGCGTCCGCCACCGAGCTCGGCGCATCCGCGGACGGACGGTGGCTGTGCTGCCTCCCGGTGGCGCACATCGGAGGGATGCTGGTGCTCCTGCGCGGGGTGCTCCTCGGGGCACCGATCACGGTCCACGCGCGGTTCGACGTCGAGGCGGTGGCGGCCGAGCCCGATCTCGCGTACGTCTCGCTCGTCCCGACCATGCTCGCCCGGCTCCTCGACGCCGGGGTGGACGTCGCCCGCTTCGCGACGATCCTCGTCGGTGGCGCTGCGCTTCCGCCGACGCTCCGCGCCCGTGCCGAGGCGGCGGGTGCTCGTCCGGTCCACACCTACGGTCTGACCGAGTCGTGCGGCGGCGTGGTGTACGAGGGGCGCCCGCTCCCGGAGGTCGGGGTCCGACTCGACCGAGGGGGCCTGATCGAGCTCGGCGGACCGACGCTGATGCGCGGATACCACCGCGACCCCGCCGCCACGCGCCGGGCGTTCACGGCGGACGGCTGGCTCCGCACGGGAGACGTCGGCGAGCTGGACCCCCACGGGCGGCTCCGGGTCCTCGGCCGATCCGACACCGTGATCACCACGGGAGGTGAGAAGGTCTGGCCGGACGAGGTCGAGGCAGCCCTGCGCGACCACCCGGCCGTGGCCGAGGTCCTGGTGAGCGGTCGGGCCGATCCCGAGTGGGGCGAGCGCGTCGTCGCCTACGTGGTGGCTCGCGACGGCCGCGAGCCTCCGACGCTCTCCGAGCTGCGGGGGTTCGCCTCGGAGCGGCTCGCCAGGCACAAGGCCCCGCGGGAGCTCGTGCTCGTCGCCGAGCTGCCACGCACCGGCTCGGGCAAGGTCCGCCGGGTCCGCTCGCGCGACCAGGAATAGGCGGCGGTTATCCTCCATGGAGGCGCCGGAGTCACGGTGCGGGCGTCGGACCACGAGAGGCGAGGGATGACCGAAGAACGGAGCGTGGTGATCTTGGGGTCGGGCCCAGCCGGGTACACGGCCGCGCTCTATGCGGCCCGGGCCAACCTGAACCCGCTCGTGCTGAAGGGGCTCGAGGCGGGCGGTCAGCTCATGCTGACGACCGAGGTCGAGAACTACCCGGGCTTCCCCGACGGGATCCTCGGCCCCGAGCTCATGGACGCGATGGAGAAGCAGGCCGCGCGCTTCGAGGCCGAGATCGTCGCCCAGTCCGCGACGCGTGTGGACCTGTCCACCCGTCCGTTCGGCGTGTGGGTGGGTGACGACGAGTGGCGGGCGCGCACGCTCATCGTGGCGACGGGCGCGAGCGCCCGATGGCTCGGCATCCCCGGCGAGGAGAAGCTCCGGGGACGGGGGGTCAGCGCGTGCGCGACCTGCGACGGGTTCTTCTTCCGCGACCGGGAGCTCGTCGTGGTGGGGGGCGGCGACACGGCGATGGAGGAGGCGACGTTCCTCACGCGGTTCGCGAGCAAGGTCACGGTCGTGCACCGGCGGGACGAGCTGCGCGCCTCCAAGATCATGCAGGAGCGCGCGTTCGCCAACCCCAAGATCTCCTTCGTCTGGGACACGGTCGTGGACGAGGTGTTGGGCGAGGACGCCGTCACGGGCGTCCTGCTCCGCAACGTGAAGACCGGCGACACGCTGGAGTTCGCGGCCGACGGCGTGTTCATGGCCATCGGCCACACGCCGAACACGACGCTCTTCGTGGACCAGCTGGAGCTGGACGAGCAGGGGTACATCGTGGTGAACGAGCCGCGGACATCGACCAGCCTGCCCGGCGTGTTCGCGGCCGGCGACGTCACCGATCGCATCTACCGGCAGGCGGTGACCGCCGCCGGGCAGGGGTGCAAGGCGGCGATCGACGCCGAACGGTTCCTGGAGGACCAGGGCGAGGCAGGATAGCGACGTCGGGCGGCGCGAGGCACATGAGGGGCGTGGACCGACCGGCGGTCCGCCCGTGGATGGAGGGAACGGACGAGATGGCGATGATCGGCGACCTGACCGAACAGGACTTCGAGGAGCGCGTGCTCGCGTCGGAGACGCCCGTGCTCGTGGACTTCTGGGCCGAGTGGTGCGTGCCCTGCCACATGGTGTCACCCGTGGTCGAGGAGATCGGCCGCGAGAAGGCGGAGAAGCTCCAGGTCGCCAAGCTGAACATCGACGACCACCCGGCGGTCGCCCAGCGCTACGGGATCATGAGCATCCCCACGCTGATGCTGTTCGTCGGAGGTGAGGAGCGGGCGCGCGTCGTCGGGGCCCGCGGCAAGGACGCGCTGCTCAAGGAGATCGACCCGCACCTGTCCTGAACGTCACCCCGGGTTGCCGGGCCCACGCGTCGCCTGCCAACCTCGGAGGATGCAGCTCATCCGTCGCGGCGACGTGGGAGATGCGGTGCGGGACGTCCAACGTCGCCTGCTCGACCTGGGCCATCGCATCGATCCCTCCGAGCTCTCGGGCTCGTTCGGGCCGTCCACGGAGGATGCCGTGCGGCAGTTCCAGCGGGCCCGGAGCCTGCCGGTCGACGGGATCGTCGGCTCCGACACGTGGGGACTGCTCGTGGAGTCGGGTTACCGCCTCGGCGACCGGACGCTGTACCTGCGCTCGCCCGCCTTCCGCGGCGACGACGTCCGAGAGCTGCAGCGCATGCTGAACGCCCTCGGGTTCGACGCGGGCAAGCAGGACGGCATCTTCGGCCGCAACACGGCCGAGGCGGTGCGAGAGTTCCAGCGCAACGTCGCCGACCGCGTCGACGGGATCGTCGGGCTCGACGCCGTCCGGACGCTGGAGCGGATGCGGCCCGCCGTCGACGGGCCGAGCCGAGCCGTGGTCCGGGAGGAAGAGGCGGTCCGGGCGATGACGACCTCGCTCCCCGGCTCGACCGTCGCGATCGACCCCGGTCACGGCGAGCGCGACCCGGACGACGAGCAGCGCATCCTGGAGGCGGACCTGACCTTCGCGCTCGCCGCCGAGCTGGCCCGCTCAATCGAGGAGCGCGGTGCCACGCCGGTGATGCTGCGTTCGCCCGGCGAGGACCCCACGCCCTCCGATCGCGCCCAGACGGCGAACGGCCTGGGCGCGGCGGTGTGCGTCTCGCTCAGCCTGCGGGTGTCCGACCCCCATCGTCGCGGGGCGTCGTGCGCGTACTGGGGGACGGCCACGACGCACTCCCCCGCCGGGCGCCGGCTGGCCGAGCTGATCGTGACCGAGCTCGTCGGCGCGGGCCTGCCCGACGGTGGTACCCGTCCGCTCGCGGTCACCCTGCTGCGCGAGACGGCGATGCCGGCCGTCATCGTCGAGCCCGGGCGCGTGAGCGACCCGGACGAGGGGTTCCTGCTCTCGGACCCCGTGTTCCGGCGCAGGATCGCCGACGCGATCGCCGAGGGCGTCGCCCGGTTCCTGCGAGGCCCGGTCCCCGCGTAGCCGGCGGACCGCGCCCGCCCCTCAGCCAGGACGGCGGGACCAGCGTGCGATCAGCGCGCCCAGCAGGACCCCGAGCACGAGCGCCCGCGCGGCCCGGCGCACCTCGGCGGAGGTCGGTCGCTGCATGGCAGGATGCTAACGGAGCGCTCGCGGAGGGAAGGCACGATGCGGTTCTGCCTGATGCTCGAGGGACAGGAGGGCGTGACCTGGTCCCAGTGGGTCGCCGTTGCCGAGGCGGCCGAGCGCCTCGGCTTCGAGGCCCTGTTCAGCTCGGACCACTACCTCTCGGTGCAGGGGGCGCACGGGCGAGGCTCCAACGACGCCTGGACGATCCTCGCGGGGCTCGCCGTGCGCACCGAGCGGCTGCGGCTCGGCACGATGGTGTCTCCGGCCACCTTCCGCCATCCGACCGTGCTCGCCAAGATCGCGACCACCGTCGATCACATCTCCGGGGGCCGGGTCGAGATCGGGATGGGAGCGGGATGGTGGGAGGAGGAGCATCGCACCCACGGCTTCCCGTTCCCGCCCACCGCCGAGCGCTTCGAGATCTTCGAGGAGCAGGTCGAGATCGTCCACGGCCTGCTCACCCAGGATCGGTTCTCGTTCGAGAGCCCCCATTACGCGATCGAGGACTGCGCCTTCGCCCACAAGCCGATCCAGCGGCCCCACCCGCCGATCGTGCTCGGGGGCCGCACCGCGGGCCCGCGGATGCAGCGGCTCGTCGCTCGTTTCGCCGACGAGTTCAACACGGTCGGCGGCACCCCGAGCGAGGTCCGCGAGCGGTTCGGGCGGATCCGGGACGGGCTCGACGCGGCGGGCCGCGATCAGGCGGAGGTCACCACGTCGCTCATGACCTGGTTCTTCGTCGGGACGTCCGAGGACGAGTGGCGATCCCGCGTGGAGCGCGCGAGGCAGAGCGATCCCACCGCCGGCGATGCGGCCGCGTACCTGGCCGACATCGAGCGTGACTGCATCGTGGGCACCCCTGATCGCGCGGCGGAGCGCCTCGCCGAGTACGCCACCGCCGGCGTCCAGCGCATCATCTTGAACCACGAGCTCGTGGACGATCTCGATGAGCTAGAACTCGTTGCAACGCAGGTGGTTCCGAGGTTCCGGGGCGCCTGAGACCGCCCCGCAGGCGCCGCGGTCCTGGCGGTCCCGCACCGACCGGGCCCCGTGCGTTCGTAGCTTGTCGCTCACCGCGTTGCTACCATCGGGCCTCCCATGGCCGAGTTCAGCGTCGACCCATACGCAGATCTGTACGCGCGGCGCACCTCGGAGATGGCCGCGTCGGAGGTCCGCGCGCTGTTCGCCGTGGCTGCCCGTCCCGACGTCATCTCGCTCGCGGGGGGCATGCCGTTCGTCCAGGCGATCCCTCAGGACCACGTCCTCGACGTGATCGCAGGCGTCCTCGCCGACCGACCCGAGGTCGCCCTCCAGTACGGCGGGGGTCAGGGGTCCCCGGCCCTTCGGGAGCGCCTCGCGATGCTGATGGCCGAGGAGGGGACGCTGGCCGATCCGGAGGACATGGTCGTCACCGCGGGCGCCCAACAGGCTCTCGACCTGATCGGCAAGGTGCTGGTCGACCCCGGAGACGTGATCGCGGTCGAGGCACCGGCGTACGTGGGCGCGCTCTCCGCCTTCAGCGCGTACGAGCCACGCTTCCTCCAGATCGACCTGGACGAGGAGGGCATGGTCGTCGAGCAGCTCGAGGACGCCCTGCTCCGCGGCGTGCGCCCCAAGTTCATCTACACCGTCCCGAACTTCCACAACCCCGCGGGCGTGACGATGTCGGGTCGCCGGCGCGAGCAGCTGGTCGCGCTCTGCCGGGAGGCCCACGTCCCGATCGTCGAGGACAACCCTTACGGTCTGCTCCGGTTCGAGGGTGATGCCGAACCCACCCTCCGCTCCCTGGACCCGACGAACGTCATCTACCTGGGGACGGTCTCCAAGGTCTTCTCGCCCGGCGTCCGCGTCGGTTGGGCGGTGGCCGAGCCCGGCGTCCTGCAGCGCCTGATCCTGGCCAAGGAGGCCTCCGACCTGTGCGGGAGCAGCTTGACGATGCTCCTGACCGAGCGCTACCTGACCGGCGACACGTGGCGTTCGACCCTGACGCGCCTGGTCTCCCTGTACGGGTCACGCCGAGACGTGATGCTCGCCGCCCTGCAGGAGCACTTCCCCGCCGACGCGTCCTGGAACCGTCCGGCCGGCGGCTTCTACGTGTGGATCGCGCTCCCGGGCCACCTCGACGCCGCGGCCATGCTCGCCGCCGCCGTGGAGCGACGCGTCGCCTACGTGCCCGGGACGGCCTTCTACCCCGATGGTCGGGGGACGGATCGGATGCGGCTCGCGTTCTGCCATCCCACCGAGGACCGGATCGCGGAGGGGGTGAAGCGGCTCGGCGAGCTCCTGACCGACGAGGAGGAGCTGTACCGGTCGCTGTCACCGTGAGCGGGACCCGGGTCGCCGTGCTGGCCGGCGGGCGCTCGCCCGAGCGCGAGGTCTCCCTCCGATCGGGGCATCGGGTCACGACCGCCCTCGTCGCCAAGGGGCTGGACGCCTTCACCATCGATCCGGCCGATGTCCCGCTCGTTGAAACCCTTTCCACTGCAACGATCTCCGCGTGCTACATCGCCCTTCACGGCAAGGAGGGCGAGGACGGAACCGTTCAGCGCCTGTTGGAGCTCCTCGGTCTCCCGTACACGGGCACCGGGCCGCTCGCCTGTCAGATGTCGTTCGACAAGGTGCTCGCCAAGGAGGCGATGCACGCAGCCGGCGTCCCGACGCCGCCGTGGGCGGTGATCGAGGCCACCGCGCTGCGCGACCTGGGCGCCGGCGCCATCCTGCATCGGCTCGTGGACCGCGTCGGTCTGCCCGCGGTGGTCAAGCCGTCCCGCTCCGGATCGGCGATGGGCCTCACGTTCGTCGAGCGCGAGGCCGATCTCCCGCATGCGGTGATGAACGCCCTCTCGTTCGCCGATGCCGCGGTCATCGAGCGCAAGGTCGAGGGGGTCGAGGTCGCCGCCTCGATGGTCGGGTTCCCCGAGGATGTGCTCCCGCTCGTCGAGGTCGTCCCCAGGTCCGGCGTCTTCGACTACGCGGCCCGGTACACGCCTGGAGCCACCGAGTACCACGCGCCCGCGCGCCTCGAGAGCGAGGTCGCCGACACCTGCAACACCGTTGCGACACAGACGTTCCGAGCCCTGCAGATGCGCGACGTCTCGAGGGCAGACCTGCTCGTGGACGCCGACGGGAGGCCGTGGGTCGTGGACGTGAACGTCTCGCCCGGCATGACCGACACCAGCCTGCTGCCGATGGCCGCCCGAGCGGCGGGGATCGGGCTCGCGGACCTGTGCGAGCGGATCCTCGGGTTCGCCCTGTCTCGTGGCGGGCGGTCTGACCGAGACTAGTCTGAGCGAGACTAGTCGGGAGCCAACCCAGGCCCCGAGCCCAGGATCTCCGAGACGATCCGCTCCAGGTCGTCCGCGGACCCGAACTCGATGACCACCCTGCCCCGCTTGCGGCCCATCTGGATCGTCACGCGGGTGGCGAGCTGCTCCGAGAGGATCTCCTCCACCTCCGCGAGCGAGCTCGGCTCCGGTGCCGCGGCCGCCGGCTCGACCGTGGGCGCGGCCTCGGCGGCCGGGCGCTCGAGGTAGCGTCGCACGAGGTCCTCGACCTCGCGGACCGACAGGTCCTCGGCGGCCGATCGCAGCGCCAGCGAGGTCTGGGCCTCCCCGTCCCCGAGCGACAGCAGCGCGCGCCCGTGACCCGCCTGGATCCGTCCGTCGGCCAGGAGCTGCTGGACCTCCGCCGGCAGCTGCAGGAGCCGGATCGTGTTGGCGACGTGCGAACGGGACACCCCGAGGCGGTCCGCGAGGGTCTCCTGCTTCAGCCCGAGCTCCTCCAGCAGCTCGCGGAAGGCCTCCGCGAGCTCGATCGGGTTCAGGTTCTCGCGGTGGATGTTCTCGATGAGCGCCTCGCGCAGCGACTCGGCGTCGTCGCTCTCGCGCAGGATCACGGGGACCGTCGCGAGACCGGCGAGCCTGGCCGCGCGCAGCCGGCGTTCGCCTGCGATCACCTCGTACCCCGCGGACACCTTGCGCACCACGATCGGCTGGAGGATCCCGACCTCCTGGATCGACGTCGCCAGCGCCTGGAGCGTCTCGTCGTCGAAGACGGTCCTCGGCTGCCGCCGGTTCGGCTGCACGGACCCGACCGGAACCTCCAGGAGCCCGGCGCCCGTCTCCTCGACGGCTCCCGGGATCAGGGCCGAGAGGCCTCGGCCGAGCCCGCCTCGCTTCGTCATCGACTCCCTCCTCGCCGGAACAGTGTCCATCGCCGCTTCCCCGAGGCCCCGTCCTTCTCAGCCTCACCCACGGGTTCATGCTCTCCCGCCGCGTCTCTGTCCTCGATCCGGATGACCTCGGTCGGCTCGACCGTACCCGCTGGCTCAGCTTCCGACTCCAGGTCGATCTCACGCACCGGGGGCGCCGTCGGCGTCGGCGACGGAGCCTCTGCCTCCGATCGCGCCTCAGCCTCCACGGCCTCGATCCATGCCTCGGTCCCATCACGATCGGGCGCGCCGGTGGGAGCCTGCCCCTCAGATGGAGACCGCTCACCCGCGGCACGCTCCACGTCTTCCTCTCCCGGAGCGTGGAGTGGGCTCGAGGACCCCGTGACGTCCATGACCGAGCCGGTCGGTGCCCCCGCTGCCACCTCGATGAGGGGTGGGGTGGCGCCCTCGCCGTCACCCTCGGGTGCAGGCTCCGACACGGGCTCGCCCACCGGGGCGGGCTCCGCCTCCGGCGGCTCGACCGGGGCCGAGGGCCGTCCGCTGGGCTCGAGCTCGACCGTCGGCGGCTCGAGCACCTCGGGCTCCTCGGCCGCAAGGGGAGCCTCCCTCGGGCCGAGGGCGCGAGGCGCGGTGACGGGCTCCGGTTCCGGCGGTGCGCTCACTCGGAGCTCCTCCAGGTGGGGAAGCGGTTCGTCGCTCGGCTGACGCCGCGCCACCTCGCGGGCCAGCTCCCGGTAGCTCTCGGCGCCGCGCGAGCTCGGGTCGTAGACGGTGATGGGCTGCCCGAACCCAGGAGCCTCCGACAATCGGACCGTCCGTGGGATCACGGTCTTGTACACACGCTTGCCGAAGTACCGGCGCACCTCGGCCACGACCTGCTCGGACAGCCTGGTCCTCGGGTCGTACATCGTCATGACGATGCCCGTCAGGCGCAGCGACGGGTTCACGTTCTGCTGGACGAGCCCAACGTTGCGCAGGAGCTGTCCCAGGCCCTCGAGCGCGTAGTACTCGCACTGGATCGGCACGATGAGCTCCTCGGCGGCTGCCAGCGCGTTCACGGTGAGGAGCCCGAGGGAGGGCGGGCAGTCCAGGAAGACGAAGTCATACCCCGCGGACCTCAACGGCTCGAGGGCACGGCGCAAGCGGAGCTCCCGCGAGAACTGGCTGACCAGCTCGATCTCCGCGCCAGCCAGGTCGATCGTGGATGGGATCGCGTGCAGCCCCTCGACCGGGGTCTCCACCACGGCCCCTTCGATCGGGGCCTCCGCGGCGAGCACGTCGTACACGGTCACGTCGCGAGCCTCGTGGCGGATGCCCAGGCCCGTGGACGCGTTGCCCTGAGGATCGAGGTCGACGACCAGCACCTTGTGCCCGATCTCGGCGAGCGCCGCGCCGATGCTCACCGCCGTGGTGCTCTTGCCCACGCCGCCCTTCTGGTTGGCGACCGCGATGATCCGGGTCGACGTCGGATGCGAGGCGCGACGACGTCGGGGCTGGGAGCGCTGCGCACGCCCCTTGGTCGGCGGCGAGCGTCGCCGATCGGCCTTCGCCCGCGCCGGGTCCGCCGACGAGGAAGGGGAAGGCTCCACGGCGTCGGGGGTCTCCCGCGGGGCGGTGCGGCTCGTCACTACCGCGCCATGATAACCAGAGGTCCGGAGCTTTCAAGCACGGTGCTCGGCACCACCTCGATCCGTCCGGCATCGACGGCAGACACGTCGTCCGAGCCGCGCCCGGCGAAGTAGACGACACGGCCCCCCGGGGCGAGGAGCCCCTGCGCCAGCCTCCACACCTCGTCGATCGGGGCCAGGGCGCGCGCCAGGCAGACGTCCACCGGTTCCCGCAGGTCCTGGACCCTGGCGGCACGAACGACGCAGTTGGGCAGGCCCAGGTGCTCGACGGCGAGCTCGAGGAAGGCCACGCGGGCGCGCCGGGCCTCGACGAGCTGGACGTGGAGCATCGGGCAGACGATCGCGACGACGATGCCCGGGAGGCCCGCACCCGACCCCAGGTCGTACGCCGAGCGATCCGACGCAGCGATGACCGCCCCCACACGCATGCAGTCAAGGATGTGGCGCTCCCGGAGGCGCGGCGCGTCCGAACGCGCCACCAGGCCCCTTGGAACTGCCTGATCTCGCAGCAGCCGCTCGTACTCGGCGAGCTGCTCCGCTGCGGTCGCCGTGAGGCCGGGGATCAGGCGCCCACCGCGGACCAGGATGTCTGCCGCGTCATGTTTCACGTGAAACAGGACCTTCAGCCCTGAGGCCGCCGTGCCCTAGTCCCGGGGGCGGATGACCACGCGGCGGTCGGGGTCCTCCCCGCGGCTCGAGCTCTCCACGCCCTCTACCGTCGCCACGGCATCGTGGACGATCTTGCGCTCGAAGGGAGTCATCGGATCCAGCTCCTCCTCGCGTCCCGTGCGGGCCACACGCTTGGCGACGTCACGGGCGCGAGCCACCAGCCGATCCCGCTGCCGCTTCCGGTAGTCCTCGACGTCGACGACCACCCGGCATCGCAGGCCGGTCCGTCGGATCACGACGTGGCGGGTCAATTCCTGCAGAGCCTCGAGCGTCTGCCCATGGCGCCCGATCAGGAGCGCCATGTCGTCGTCGTCTTCGCCGGCACCCAGGATGTCGACGTACATCGTCCCGTCCTCCGGGTTGGGCTCGACGCTCGCCTCGATCCCCATGCGGGCCAGCAGATCTTCCAGGAAGTCCGCCGCCACGTCTGCCTGGTCGTCGAGCTCGTCCTCGGTGAGGTCGCCGGCGCCGCGCTTGCGACGGACCAGGACGACCGCCTCCTGTCCCCCCATGCCCAAGAAGCCGGAGCGAGGCTCCTGGACGACCTCGACCTCGACCTCCTGCTCGCTCGCCCCCAGGCGGGTCAGGGCGATCTCCACGGCGGCCTCAACGCTCGGGCCGGTCGCCTGGATCTGCTCCACCGTCGTCTCCCATCTCGGGCGTTGGGGCGCCGCCCGCACCCGACGAGCCTCCCCCGGGCTTCTTCCCGCCCTTCGAGCCCCCGGAGCCCGTGTTGCCCTTGCGGCCCGGCTTGCGCGGGGCTCCCGGCTTCCCACCCGAGGGCTGCTCACGGCGCTTGCGCTCTTCCTCGGCGCGCTCCGCGAGGGAGGCCATGAGCCCCTTCCTGCCGGTCTTCTCGTTGCGGGCGGCCCGCGCGGCCAGCTGCTCCGCGGTCGGGCGGCTCTTGAGCATGAAGTACTGCTGCCCGATCTGCCACACGTTCGACGTGGTCCAGTACACGACGAGTCCGGACGGGAAGAAGATGCCGAACACGCCGAACATCAACGGCATGATCCGGAGCAGCGCCTGCTGCTGCTGGCTCGCAGCGCCGGGCGGGCTCGCCTTCTGCATCTGGCGCTGCTGGAAGTAGGTCGTCCCGAACATCAGCACGACCCACGCGTAGTAGGGGATGCGATCGACGGCGCTATCCCCGCAGTCCACGGGATAGACCACCTTCTCGCCGTCGACCGTCGCGGTGTCCCCGATCTCCGCCTCGGGGTTCCCCGCGTGGGTCGCCGAGCAGAGCAGGTTCATCCACAGGAACGTCGTCCCCCCAGGCGGTCCAGGGAGCTCGGCCAGGTTCTCCTGCGTCGCCGGCTGCGGGATCTGCTCTTGGATCACCGTGTAGAGCTCCGTCCCCTCGGGGATGTGCACCGGGTGCTGAGGGTGGCGCAGGACCGAGTACATCGCGATGAGGATGGGGAACTGCAGCAGCACGGGCCAGCAGCCGGAGAACGGGCTGACCCCGTACTCCTTGTACAGCTTCATGATCTCTTCCTGCTGCTTGGTCTTGTTCTGCTTGTACTTCTGCTGGATCTGCTTGACCTTGGGCTGCACGAGCTGCATGTGCTGCATCGACCGGATCTGCTTGATCCCGAGCGGGAGCAGCACCAGCCTGATCACCACCGTCAGGACGATGATGGTCACACCGTAGTTGCCGATCACCTCGTAGATCTGCGCCAGCACCCATCCGAGGGCATCAAGGAGCGCCTGCCACGGTGCGAACGCGATCACGCGACGCTCCCCGGCTGTATGACATCATCATACTCACCGTGTTCACGCGCGCGGGGTGGGACGTGGTCCACGCCGCCGTCGGTGAACGGCCCGCATCGTGCGACCCGCCACGCGGCCATCAGGCTGCCCTTCAGCGCGCCATGCACCCGGATCGCCTCCTCGGCATACCTCGAGCAGGACGGATAGAACTTGCACTGTCCGCCGAGCCAGCCTGAGAGCGTGATCCGATACACGTTGATCAAGGCGACGAGGAGCCACCGCACCGGGGCGCCGAGCATCCACAGACCCGCGCGTGCGCGTCGGATCACGTCGTCACCTGCGCCCGGCTCAGCAACTCGTCCATCTCCGCAACAAGATCCTGCGTCCTGGCCCCCCGGATCGTCCCTCGGGCGACCCACGCGACGTCGAACCGATCCCGCCCCGGGGGAGCGAGCTCACGCCACGCGGCTCGCATGATCCTGCGGGCCCGGTTACGCACGACAGCGCCCCCGACGCGCCGGCCGACCACGAACGCCACCATGCCTCGGCCGGGCGCGACAAAGGCTACCACCCGCTCCCCGTGGAAGGGTCGGCCCTGCTCGAGGATCCGCCGGACGTCCGTCGCGATCAGGCCGACAGGCGGGTGCGGCCCTTGGCTCGACGTCGCGCGACGATCGCGCGCCCGGCACGCGTGCGCATCCGGACCCGGAAGCCGTGGGTCTTGCTGCGCCTTCGGTTGTTCGGCTGGAACGTTCGCTTCGACATCTGCACGCCTCGTAGGATGGTGGCCGGAGCCCGGCCGGGAGAGTATACGGGCCGCCATCCTCGCAGGACAAAGCCGATCGGCCGAGAAAGACCGTCAAAAGCCCTGCTCCACGGCTCCTGTGGAAAAGGCTCGGTGCTAAGATGCGGCCCGCCTTCCCCCCAGGCGCCCCCGCCCCCCTTCCCACGGGACGCCGGTTCAGCCTTCCCCAGAGGTTTTCCACACGTGTGGAAAGGCGCTGTGGATATGGCTGTCGCATCGTATGAAGAGGCGGCCGAGGGAGCATGGTCCCGTGTGCTCGACCGCGCCCGCCGAGAGCTCACCGAGAGTTCCTACTCGATGTGGTTCACGGGCGTCCGCTGCACGGGTCTGCGCGACGGCGTGCTCGAGGTCTTGGCTCCCTCGGACTACGTGCGCGACTGGCTCGCCAAGCACTACGTCGAGCTGATCCAGCGCGCGGCCTCCGACGCGGTCGGAGGTCCGGTGCGTGTGCACCTGGCGACCGCGCCGCCCACCCCCGCCGCCAAGCACCGCGAGCCGCCCGAGATCGTGCCCGAGCCCGCCCATCGGGCGGACGCGCCCCCCACGCCGCCCAGCCTGCCGTTCCCCAAGTACACGTTCGAAACCTTCGTCGCGGGGCCCTCCAACAGGTTCGCCCATGCCGCGGCGATGGCCGTCGCCGAGGCGCCCCCCTCCAAGGCCTACAACCCCCTGTTCGTCTACGGAGGGGTCGGGCTGGGCAAGACGCACCTCCTCGTGGCCATCGGGCACCACATGCACCGTGTGGCCCCCCGGCTCCGTGTGAAGTACGTCACCTCGGAGAGCTTCATGGCGGAGTTCATCAAGGCCGTCCGAGAGCGGCAGGGCTACCAGTTCGCCGCCCGGTACCGTGACGTGGACGTCCTGCTCGTCGACGACATCCAGTTCCTGGCCAAGCGCGAAGAGACCCAGACCGAGTTCTTCCACACCTTCAACGCCCTGCACGAGAAGGAGCGGCAGATCGCGATCGCCTCGGATCGTCCGCCGCAGGAGCTCGGCATGGAGGACCGGCTGCAGAGCCGTTTCCGCCTCGGGCTGTGCGTGGACATCCAGCCGCCGGACCTGGAGACGCGGATCGCGATCCTCCAGCTCAAGGCGCAGCGCGAGTCCGTGCACGTCCCCGACGACGTCATCGAGTTCATCGCCTCCCGCTTCGACCAGAACATCCGCGAGCTCGAGGGGGCCCTCGTCCGGGTGGTCGCGTGGAGCGATCTCACCGGCCAGCCGATCTCCTCGGGCCTGGCCGAGCAGGCCCTGGAGGACCTGCTCCCGCAGACGGATGCGGAGATCCCGCCCTCCCTCATCCTGGAGGAGACCGCGAAGTACTTCGGCCTGGGGGTTGAGGACCTCGTCTCACCGAGCCGCTCGCGTCCGCTCACGACGGCCCGTCATGTCGCGATGTACCTGCTCCGGGAGTGCACCGCGATGTCCTACGTGCGGATCGGTGAGCTCTTCGGCGGGCGCGATCACTCCACGGTGCTGCACGGCGTGACCAAGATCGACAAGAACATGCGGGACCGAGAACCGGTCTACCGGCACGTGCAGGACCTCTCGCGGATCATCCGCGACCGGTCGAGGAGCTCCTGATCGCGGTGGACACCGATGTGGGCAACGTGGGGAGCCCGGTGGACCTCATGCGGTGCGGGTGTCGGCACCCCACCGTTGTCCCCACCCGTTCCACATGTCGGACACCCCCGCTACGCTCGGCCCGAGGGGGGTTGTCCCGTTTTCCACAGCCCCTACCACTACTGAGAGAGATCCCATACACGACAGAGGCAGTCGGGGGGTGGACGCGTGAAGTTCCGGTGTGATCGCGACGAGCTGTCCGAGGCGCTGCAGACGGTCCAGCGGGGGGTTTCCTCGCGACCGGGCATCCCGGCCCTCACCGGGGTGCTCATGGAGGCGGGCCAAGGAGAAGGGCTGACGCTCACGACCACGGACCTGGAGGTCTCGGCGCGACTGACGAGCGAGGTCCAGGTGATGGAGGACGGCGTGGCGCTGGTGCCGGCCCGGCTGCTCGCCGACACGGTGAAGAGCCTGTCGGATGCCCCGGTGGACTTCGAGACGGACCAGGCCCAGGCGCGCATCCGATGCGCCGCGTACGAGGGGGCCCTGAGGCTCCTGCCCGCGGAGGACTTCCCGGCGCTGCAGCCGCCGGCGGGGACGCGGATCGCGGCGCAGGCGGCAGCGTTCGCGGAGGCGGTGGGTCAGGTAGCGCGGGCGGCGTCGAAGGACGAGGCACGGCCCGTGCTCACGGGGGTCCTACTCGAGGTGAGCCGTGAGGGCGTGACGCTCGTGTCCACCGACTCGTACCGCCTGGCGGTCCGAGATCTCGTCGCGACCGCGGCGGGGGAAGCGAGAGCCATCGTGCCCGAGCGGGCGTTGTCCGAGGCGGGGAAGGCGGCGCAGCTGCTGGAGAAGGGGGAGATCGAGATCTTCGTGGACGAGAGCCAGGTCGCGTTCCAGATCGGCCGGTTCACCCTGACCTCACGCCTGATCGAGGGCGAGTTCCCCAACTACCGCCAGCTCCTGCCCGAGGCCTACGAGAACCGCCTGACGGGCTCGCGGCAGCAGCTGATGGACGCGGTGCGTCGGGTGGGGCTCCTCGCGCGGGACACGTCCCCGGTGCGGATGGAGTTCAACGCGCTCGGCGTCAAGCTGTCGTCGTCGTCCCCAGACCTCGGGCAGGCCGTCGAGGCCGTCGAGGCACGGTACGAGGGCGAGGAGATCACGGCCGCGTTCAACCCCCACTACCTGGCGGATGGGCTGGCCGCCGTGAGCGGCGAGATGGTGCGCGTGGAGGTCCGCGACGGCCTGAAGCCGGGGGTGGTCCGCGGGGAGAGCGACGACTTCACGTACCTGGTGATGCCCGTGCGGCTCCCCACCCCGGTGGGGTAGGAGCGCGGGGGACGTTGCACCTGTCCTGGGCGGAGCTGCGGGACTTCCGGAACCATCGCAGCACCCGGCTCGAGCAGCTCTCCCCGGGGCTCGTGGTCGTGGTGGGACCCAACGGCGAGGGCAAGACGAACCTCCTGGAAGGGATCGGGTTCCTGTTCTTCCTCGCGTCCCCGCGCACCTCTACCGCCGAACCGGTGGTCCGCCGGGGGGCCGAGGCCGCCTATGCCCGAGGGGAGATCGAGACCCTCGGAGGTCGGGTGCTGGTCGAGGTCGAGATCCCGACGCGAGGCGCCAACCGTGTGCAGGTCAACCGATCCCCGGTGCGGCGCAGGCGGGACCTGCGACGGCAGGTCCGGGCCGTGTTCTTCAACCCGGACGACCTGGCGATCGTGACCGGCGACCCCTCGGCGCGGCGAGGGTTCCTCGACGAGGCCGTTCGGACGCTGTGGCCGCTGAAGGGGTCGGCGATCACCGCGTACGAGCGTGTGCTTCGGCAGCGGAACCGGCTGCTGAAGGAGCACGAGGGGGTGGGCTCCCCCACGGGGCTGGAAGCGTGGGACGCGGAGCTGGTCGAGGCGGGCTCGGCCCTGATCCGTCTGCGGGCAGATGCCGTCGAGCGGCTGGCCGTGACCACGGAGGCGGAGTACCGGCACCTGGCCGGCTACGGGCTCGCGTGCGGGTACCTCCCGTCGGTGTGGGGGCAGGACCTCGAAGTGGCGTTCGCCGCCCGGCTCGCCGAGCGCCGTTCGGATGAGCTCGTTCGCAGGACCACGCTCGTCGGTCCCCACCGGGACGACCTGTCGCTGCAGGTCCGCGACCTGGTCGCCAGGACCTTCGCCTCGCACGGCGAGGCGTGGGCCGCGGCCCTGTGCCTGCGGCTCGGCCTCGCATCCGCCGTCGTAGGAGAGACGGGGGAGCTCCCCGTGCTCCTGCTCGACGACCCGTTCTCGGCGCTCGATCCACGGCGCCAGCGGCGCGTGGCGGAGCGGTTGGTGGAACGGGGGCAGGTGATGATCACGGTCGCCGACGAGGCCCAGGTGCCCGCGCAGGCGGCGCAGGTGTGGGACGTCGCCGACGGCCGGGTGGCGCGTCGCGTCCGAGGGGACCACCGGTGACGGCGGGGCTCGGGGATCGCTAGTGCCTCACAGCAAGGGGTGGCGGGCGCGGTCCAAGGAGCGCACGGGGGAGGCGACGTCGATCGGGCGCGTCATCGATGACCTGCTCGCGGAGCGATCGTTCGCGCGAGGGCTCCCGATCGGTCGGCTGGCCGCGGATTGGGCGAGCGTCGTCGGTCCGCGGTTGGCCTCGGAGTGCGCGCCGGTGAGCCTGGAGGCGGGCGTCCTGGTGGTCTCGGCCACCTCGGGACCGTGGGGTGCGCAGGTGCGGTTCCTGGCCGAGCAGATCCGCGAGCGGGCCAACGAGGCCATCGGGGGGGCGGAGGTGCGAAGGGTGCAGGTGGTGGTCCGTCCGCCATCACCGGAAGCGTTGTAGTGCAAGTGTTTCTGTGGCTCCACGGACCCTCGAGGGATCGGGGCGGGGCGGGGGCCTGATTGGTAGGATGGTGCGGCGCGTCCGGCGCGTTCGCGAGGCCCCTCGGAGCTGCGTGCGGACCCCCGGCGTGCCCGGGCGGCAGGAGGTCGATTGGCGGGCACAGCGACGGCGAAGACCAAGGCTCCGGGCCACTACGAGGCCCAGGACATCCAGGTGCTGGAGGGCGTGGAGCACGTCCGACTGCGCCCGGGGATGTACATCGGGACCACCAGCGTTCGAGGTCTGCACCACCTCGTGTACGAGGTCGTGGACAACGCGATCGACGAGGCGATGGCGGGCTTCTGCGACCGGATCGTGGTGCGCCTGCTGAAGGACGGTGGATGCCAGGTCGAGGACAACGGCCGCGGCATCCCCATCAAGCCGATCCCTCGGGCGAAGGACCGGCGCCCAGCCGTCGAGGTGGTCCTGACCACGCTGAACGCGGGGGCCAAGTTCGGCGGCGAGGGCTACCGGATCTCCGGGGGACTGCACGGCGTGGGCGTCTCGGTGGTCAACGCGCTCTCGGAGAAGATGACGGCGGTCGTGATGCGCGACGGCTCGTCGTGGACCCAGTCCTACGCGCGCGGCAAGGCGACCTCCAAGCTCACCAGGGGCAAGCCGACCAAGAAGACCGGCACGATCATCACGTTCTGGCCCGACCCGGAGATCTTCACCGAGACCCGGGAGTTCGACCGGCGGATGTTGGCCGAGCGGCTGCAGGAACAGGCGTTCCTGACCAAGGGCATCGAGATCCACCTGATCGACGAGCGCGAGAGCCCGGCCGTCAAGCAGGTGTTCAAGGCCTCGGGCGGGATCGCCGACTTCGTGCGCCACCTGTCCACCGGCAAGGAGACGCTGCACACCCGCGTCATCTCGATGGAGGCCAAGGAGCGGGATGCGGAGGCCGAGATCGCGCTGCAGTGGAACACGGGATACGCGGACTCGATCTACTCGTTCGCGAACACGATCAACACGCACGAAGGCGGGATGCACGAGGAGGGGTTCAAGAAGGCCCTCACCAACGTGATCAACCGCTACGCGCGCAACAAGGGGCTGCTCAAGGAGAAGGACGACAACCTCCTCGGTGAGGACGTGCGTGAGGGGCTCACCGCGATCGTGTCGGTGAAGCTCCGCGAGCCGCAGTTCGAGGGCCAGACCAAGACCAAGCTCGGGAACACCTCGATGCGGTCGCTGGTGGAGACCACGGTCAACGAGCACCTGATGACGTGGCTCGAGGAGCACCCGGGCGACGCGAAGCGCATCGTGACCAAGGCGTCCTCTGCCGCGAAGGCCCGTCTGGCCGCGAAGCAGGCGCGCGACATCGCCCGTCGCAAGTCGTTCATGGAAGGCGGCGGTCTCCCCGGCAAGCTCGCGGACTGTCAGCTCACCGACCCCTCGGCCTGCGAGATCTACATCGTGGAGGGCGACAGCGCGGGTGGCTCGGCGAAGCAGGCGCGCGACCGGGCGACCCAGGCCATCCTGCCCATCCGCGGGAAGATCCTGAACGTCGAGAAGGCACGCCTGCACAAGATCCTCGAGAACCAGGAGATCCAGGCGCTCATCACGGCGATCGGGACCGGGATCGGTGAGGAGTTCGACCTGGCCAAGGCGCGGTACCACCGCATCGTGATCATGGCCGACGCCGACGTGGACGGCGCGCACATCCGCACGCTGCTGCTCACGTTCTTCTTCCGCAACATGCGGGAGTTGATCGACGCCGGCTACATCTACCTCGCGCAGCCGCCCCTGTACCTGCTCAAGCAGGGCAAGGAGGAGCTGTACTTCTACACCGAGCGGGAATGGGACACATGGCGTCGGGCCAACGGCAACGGCAGGAAGCTCGACCCTCAGCGCTTCAAGGGCCTGGGGGAGATGAACGCGGACCAGCTCTGGGAGACGACGATGGACCCCGAGCGTCGGACCCTGCTGCAGGTCACGCTCGAGGACGCCGCGCTCGCCGACCGATTGTTCACGGTCCTGATGGGTGAGGACGTGCAGGCCCGCAAGGAGTTCATCGAGCAGAACGCGAAGGACGTGCAGAACCTCGATGTCTAGGCGCGGCCGAGGGGGAGGGGCCGGCGCCGGGTCGCTGTTCGCCGGGCGCATCGAGCCGATCGGGCTCGAGGAGGAGATCCAGCGCTCGTACCTGGACTACGCGATGTCGGTCATCGTCGGGCGCGCGCTCCCGGACGTTCGCGACGGCCTGAAGCCGGTCCACCGCCGGATCCTGTGGTCGATGCTCGAATCCGGGCTGCGCCCGGACCGTCCGCACCGCAAGTCGGTCTCGGCGGTCGGCGAGGTGCTGAAGAAGTACCACCCGCACGGCGACCAGAGCGTCTACGACGCCCTGGTCCGGATGGCGCAGGACTGGTCGATGCGGGCCCCGTTGATCGACGGTCACGGCAACTTCGGCTCGATCGACGGGGACCCTGCGGCCGCCTACCGGTACACGGAGGCTCGGCTCGCGCCCATGGCGATGGAGATGCTGCGTGACATCGAGGCCGAGACGGTCGACTTCGTCCCGAACTTCGACGGGTACGAGCAGGAGCCGACGGTCCTGCCGTCCCGATACCCCAACCTGCTCGTCAACGGCGCCGGTGGGATCGCGGTGGGGATGGCGACGAACATCCCGCCCCACAACCTCGGGGAGGTGATCGACGCCGTCTCGTACTTCCTGGACAACCCGGACGCCACACCCGGGGAGCTGATGCGGTTCGTGCAGGGTCCGGACTTCCCGACGGGCGCCGTCGTGCTCGGCCGGCAGGGCATCAAGGACATGTACGAGACCGGACGGGGCTCCATCAAGGTGCGCGCGGTCACCCACATCGAAGAGGGCTCGCACGGGCAGTCGAAGATCGTGGTCACGGAGCTCCCGTACCAGGTCAACAAGGCCCGCGTGGCCGAGAAGATCGCGGAGCTCGCCACCTCGGGGCGCCTGAAGGACGTCGCGAACGTCCGGGACGAGTCCAACAAGGAGGGGATGCGCCTCGTCGTCTACACGAAGCGCAACGCGAACCCGCAGGTGGTCCTCAACCAGCTGTTCAAGCACACGCAGCTGCAGGACAACTTCGGCGCCATCATGCTGGCCCTGGTCGACAACGTGCCGAGGACGCTGAACCTCGCCGAGCTCATCGGCTACTACGTGGACCACCAGGTGGACGTCGTCACGCGGCGCACGCGGTACGAGCTGCGGCGCGCCGAGGAGCGCGACCACATCGTCCAGGGACTGCTGGTCGCCCTGCAGCACCTGGACGAGGTCATCAAGATCATCCGGGGTTCCCAGGACGCGGAGCAGGCGCGCGGCAAGCTGATGACCCGGTTCAAGCTCTCGGAGATCCAGGCCAACCACATCCTGGACATGCCGCTGCGGCGGCTGACCCGCCTGGCGCGCGAGGAGCTGGAACAGGAGCACAAGGATCTGCTCGCCTCGATCAAGCGACTGAAGGCGCTCCTGCGAGACCCCAAGAAGATCCGGGGGCTGATCAAGCAGGAGCTGGCCGAGATCCGGTCGAGGTTCGCCGACGACCGGCGGACCCGGCTGCGGGCCGACGAGGGTGAGCTCGACGTCGAGGACCTCATCGCCGAGGAGGATGTGGTCATCACGGTGAGTCGGGCCGGCTACGTGAAGCGGCAGCCGATCGACGCCTTCCGCCGACAGGGCCGCGGCGGGAAGGGCGTGATCGGCGCCAACCTCAAGGAAGAGGACGTGATCAAGCACGTCTTCACCACCACGACGCACCACTGGATGCTCTTCTTCACGAGCAAGGGGAAGGTCTACCGGGTCAAGGTCCACGAGATCCCCGAGTCCGGCCGGACGGCGCGCGGCACGTACGCCGCGAACCTCGTCGGGGTCTCGGGCGACGAGCGCGTCAACGCGGTGATCGACCTGAAGGAGTACGGAGCCGGGCGGTTCCTGCTGTTCGCCACGCGCGGGGGCATGGTGAAGAAGACGGCGCTCCCCGAGTACGACTCCCCCAGGACCGGGCTGGCCGCGATCAACCTCAAGCAGGGCGACGAGCTCGTCGACGTCCTGCTCACCGACGGCAACGACGAGGTCATCCTGGTCTCCCGCAAGGGACAGGCGATCCGGTTCCGGGAGGCGCTGGTTCGGCCGATGGGTCGCCAGACGGCAGGTGTCATCGGCATGCGGCTCGCCGAGGACGACGAGGTCATCGCGCTCGGCATCGCCTCGGCCGGGGAGGAGCTGATCTCCGTGACCCGGCACGGCTACGGCAAGCGATCGCCGTTGAAGGACTATCCGATCAAGGGGCGCGGCGGTAAGGGCGTGATCGGACATACGCTGACCGACAAGACAGGGCTCCTCGCGGGCGCGTTCGTCGGGTCGAGGGATCAGGACCTGTTCACCATCTCCAGCTCCGGGAAGGTCCAGCGGGTGCCCGCCGCGGACATCCGGCGGGTGGGCCGGGCGAGCCAGGGCGTGCGGACGATGCGCGTCGAGCAGGGTGAGACGGTCGTCGCGATCGCGCCGGTCATCATGCAGGTCCAGTAGCCTTCCCGCCGATGAGCATCGGCCAGGACGTGTGGCTCGTGATCGCCGGCACCGTGGTGGCGCTGGGCGTCGCGGCCCTCCTGTGGCCCCGTCTCGCGGCTCGAGCGGCCGTCGTGACCGTCTCCGTCCTCGGGGCGGTGCTCACGGGTGGCGCGCTCCTGCTCCAGGAGGACCCCCGGCTCGCGGACTGGGCCGTCGCCCTCGGCGTGGTGGTCGTGTTCGCGCCGCTGCATTGCCGGTTCGCGTTCGGCCCGCCCGGGGCGCGGCGCCACGCGTCCCGGGTGGTTGCCGCGGACGAGGATGGCGCGTAGAAAGGGCGGGAACCGATGACCCAGCCCGTGCAACCCTCAGGCTCGACGAGTGCCGCGCGCCCCACGGTCGCGGGCTCGACGACCGTGCCGGGGCGGGAGGACCAGCGCCCGCCCGTGACCGGGCTCGGCGCGCCCGAGCCCACCGCACCCGTCTCCAGCACCGCACCACCGCCGGCAGGGGCGCCGAAGCGCCGATCGGGCAAGTCGCAGCGACGCCACGCGCGGGTGGTGATCCGGAAGATCTCGCCGTGGTCGGTGTTCAAGGTGTCGGTCGTCTTCTACCTGTGCATGATGCTCGTGATGCTCGGTGCAGGGATGATCGTGTACGGGATGCTGGGTGCGATCGGGGCGCTCGACTCGACGACCAGGCTGATCCGAGACCTGTTCGCGGAGGAGACGTTCGTGATCAACGGCCGGTGGCTCTTCTCGCGGGGGCTCATGCTCGGTCTGTTGATGGTGGTCGTCTGGTCGCTCATCAACGTGTTCGTGGTGTTCCTGTACAACCTCATCTCCGACCTGGTCGGAGGCGTCGAGATCACCCTCGCCGAGCGGCGTTGACCCTGCTCAGCGCCCTGCCAGGCCTCGACACGCCGCTCGATTGACACCCTTCTTCGGGCGCGCGTACGCTTGGCCGAGGGCCGGGGTGGACGGCCCGAGCTGGTGCTCAGGGCCTGTAGCTCAGTCGGTTAGAGCGCATCCCTGATAAGGATGAGGTCGTTGGTTCAAGTCCAACCAGGCCCACGGTGAAAGGAGGCCCCATGGCCGAGGAGACCGAGGAGACCAAGAAGAAGGGCGGTTTCTTCAGCAGGTTGATGAAGATCGCGGTCGTCGCGGCGATCGTGGCCGCGGTGGTGGCGATCTTCAAGCGTCGACGCGGCCAGGACCTCGACGAGGACGAGTGGCAGGAGCTCCCTCCGCCCGCCGGCGGTTGAGGACGCCGACCCGAACGTGCGCAGGGCCCGGGCGATCGCCCGGGCCCTTCCGCATGGGGGCTACACTCGCCGCGATGGGCACCGGCGCCTGGGAGGCCGCGGAGGAGGCCGCCCGGGCCGCGGGCGTCACGTTCAGGCCGCTGACGCGTCTCGAGGACGCCGACCGGATCCTCGGCGTGATGATCGCGACCTGGGGCGAGCACCAGCTGATCCCCAGGGAGATGCTGCGCGCGCTCGGCGACAGCGCGAACCCCCCGATGGGCGCGTTCATGGGGGAGGGGCTCGTTGGGTACGTGCTGGGCTGGATCGCGGCGGACGAGCACGACGGCCTCGTGGTGCACTCGCACATGCTGGCGACGCTGCCGGAGCTGCGGCATCGGGGGATCGGGTACGCGCTCAAGCTCGCGCAGCGCGCCCAGGCGCTCGATGTCGGCATCGGCGTCGTGCGTTGGACGTTCGATCCCCTGATCGCGCGCAACGCGTGGTTCAACCTCCGCAAGCTCGGTGTCGTGGCGGATCGGTTCCATCGCGACTTCTACGGGTCGATGAGCGATCTCATGAACAGGGGCGAGCGCAGCGATCGGTTCGTCGTCCGCTGGGACCTCGAGCACCCGTCGACCGCCGAACGGGCCCCCGTGACGGGAGCGCCGATCCTGGTCGCCGAGGGTCCCCCTGACCGACCCGAGCCCCGACGCGTCGCCCGGGAGGACGAGCGGGGGCCTCTCCTGGTGCAGATCCCGCGGGACCATCAGACGCTGCGCGTCGAGGCCCCGGAGCTCGCTCGTGCGTGGCGCGAGGCGACGGCGGAGGCGATCGAGGCGGCGATGGCGACGGGGCGTGTCGCGCGTGACTTCACCGAGGGCTCGAGCTACGTGTTCGCATGACCAGGGTCCGGCAGATCGAGCTCAGGTTGGTCGGGCTGCCGCTCGTCCGCCCGTTCCGAACCAGCTTCGGCGAGGAGACGGACAAGATCTGCGTCCTGGTCCGGGTCGAGACCGAGGATGCCTGGGGGTGGGGAGAGTGCGTGACCGGACCCGACCCCGGGTTCTCGGAGGAGTTCAACGAGGGGGCCTGGCTGGTGCTCCGCGACTTCCTCGCGCCGGCGATCTTCCGGGCGGGCGAGGTGGGAGCCGAGGATCTCGAGACCGTCCTCGCCGGGGTCCGCGGCAACCCGATGGCGAAGGCGGCCATGGTCGATGCACTGCTGGATGCCGAGCTGCGGGCACGCGGGGTGTCGCTCGCCTCGTACCTCGGGGCGCAGCGGGATCGGGTGGCGTGCGGGGTCTCGATCGGCATCGCCGAGAGCACCGAGCGCCTGCTCGAGCAGGTGGACGGCTACCTCTCGGAGGGCTACCGGCGCATCAAGCTGAAGATCGAGCCAGGTGTCGACGTGGAGCGGGTGTCGGCCGTCCGCGAGGTCTACCCGGCGATCCCCCTGTCGGTGGACGCGAACGCCGCGTACGCCCTCGAGGACATCGACGTCTTCCGGGCGCTCGACGCGTTCGACCTGCTGATGATCGAGCAGCCGCTGCACCACGAGGACCTCGTCGAGCACGCCAGGCTCCAGAGGGCGATCCGGACGGATCTGTGCCTGGACGAGTCGATCCGGTCGGCGGCCGACGCCCGCGCGGCGCTCGAGCTGGGCGCCTGCCGCATCGTGAACATCAAGCAGGGCAGGGTCGGCGGGGTGCTGGAGGCCAAGCGCGTCCACGACATCTGCCTGCAGCGCGGAACGCCGGTGTGGTGCGGCGGGATGCTCGAGACCGGCATCGGTCGAGCCACCAACCTCGCGTTGGCGGCGTTGCCGGGCTTCACGCTGCCGGGGGACACGAGCGCGAGTCGTCGCTACTTCGCCGAGGACCTGACGGAGCCGCACGAGCTCGCCCCCGACGGCACGATGGCCGTGCCGAGCGGTCCCGGCATCGGCGTCGAGCCGATCCCCGCGCGTCTGGAGGCTTGCACGCTCCGACGGGAGCGGCTCCGGGCGCCGTGAGGCTCTCCGCGACCCGGCACCTTTGCGCCCTCGGCGCGGACGGGCCATGCTGTACCGGGCAGGATCGACGAGTGAGGGCGGACGATGAGGAAGCGGGTCATCCGAGCCGGTGAGATCGAGATCGAGGACGAGGAGGGGCGGGTTCGGGCGCGGTTCGGGCTGACCAACGACGACTTCCCCTTCTTCGCCTTCTACGGCCCCGACGAGCGGTTGCGCGCACGCTTCGGGGTGCAGCCGGACGGGTCGGCAGGACTGGCGATCGCCGACGACCAGGGCAAGGTGCGCGCGACCTTCGGCCTGTTCGCGGATGGGTCGGCGAGCATGGCGATGGTGGACAAGAACGGCAAGGTGCGCGCGAAGTTCGGCCTCGGGACCGAGGGGTCGCCCACGCTCGCCCTCCGCAACAAGGCGGGCGAGCTCGGGTTCGTGTACAGCCTCGCCCAGCAGGGCTCGCCGACGATCTCGCTGCAGGACGAGGACGGCAAGGTCCGAGCGCGGGTGGGGCTCGCGGCCGAGGGCTCCCCGATCATCCGACTGCTGAACCGCGACGGCGAGCTGCGCGCGGTGTTCGGGCTCACCTCCGACGGCAGCCCCGTGCTCCAGTTCCTCGGCGAGGACGGGGAGCCGCTGTGGACGGCGCCCGGCGCGCCGACCGGATCCACCGGTACCACGGGGTCGGCTGGGGAGCGGGGTGCAGGGTCCTGATCAGGCCTCGATCAGCGAGGTCACGCGCACCGCGGCGGGCATCGGGGGGAACTCGCTGAACCCGAACCCGCAGGCACGTGCGGGCACCGTTCCGCCGAGATCCACCCCGCCGATCGCCGCCCGGGCCCTCGCGAGACGGAAGGCGTGGATCGCGTACCACTCGCGCGACCCGCCGCGGGTGCGCCCGCGAGCGCGGATCCCGGCGCCGCCGCCGAGGAGGGGCGCGACGAGCGGGCGCGCCAGACGGTCCTCGATGGCGACCCACGTGCGGAGGGTTCGCAGACGGCGGGGTCGCAGGGCCAGGAGCCGCGACAGCGCGCCGGGCTGCTCGAGATCGAGATCCAGCTCGACCTGCGCCGCCGAGACGCGGATCCGCCGGGGCGAGACGCGGACGTCCACGGGCGTCGCGCGGTGCTCCTCGAACGTGTAGTGGCGACGGATGAACGCGAGCGCACGCTCGTCGGACGCCAGCAGGACGCGCTCACCGCCGGGTCGAGCCCACATCACGTCGGCGAAGGACCCGAAGGGGGATCTCGGCCACCGGCCCACCACGAACCGATCGCCGGAGGCGAACGCCGCCCCCGCGATCCAGCCGTCGAACGCGAGCAGCTCCGGGGCCACAGGTCGAGGCTACGGCCGTGGGCGCCGACGAACCGATGCATCCGGTACCTGTTCCGACCGATGCGTCCCGCCCCTATCATGACCCCGGGGACGTAGCTCAGCGGTAGAGCACCTGCTTTGCACGCAGGGGGTCGCCGGTTCGAATCCGGTCGTCTCCACTTGACCCGCATCAGCGAGCGCCCGCTCGATCAGCGAGCTATTCGAGTAGACCTCTCCCATCTGGTCGATGACCGCCTCCTCGAGCGCGTCTTGGGGGAGCCGCTCGCCCGGGCAGTGCTCGGTCCCGGAGCCGGTAGCGCGTGGAGCAGACGCAGTAGTGGTAGAGGCCCCGCCGCCCGTGCGCAGACGTTCCGGCGTACCCGCGCGCCGGCACCGCCCCCACCGGATCACGCTCGCGAGCAGGTACTCGGTGGGATGGGCTCGCCGAAGGGCCTGCGACGTTCAGCCTCCCGGAGCCGACGCTCGGTTGGGTCTGTCGGGCGCTCCTTGAGCCCTTCCTGGCCCGCCGCGATGAACTCGTCGCGCCAGGCTGCCAGCCGGTGGGCCTCGACCCTGAGCTCGCGAGACACCGTGTCGAGGTCTGCGCCGCGGAGCAGGCGCATCACCGCGTCCGTCTTGCGGCGGACCGACCACCGGACCTCCTTGTCCGCCTGCTCCTTCTCAGCCACCACTGCCATCTTGGACCACCTCCCGCGCCATCATCCAGGCGCTCGTCAGGTATCCAAAGGAACCGGTGCGGTGGACAGTGAACCGCCCCGGGTTTCATGGAGACTCGGGGTCTTGGGTTTCGACGTCAGTCCGGTAGCCTCCACCTCCCTTCGATCGTCCTCTTCGCCAGGTGACCGCACCGAACAGGATCAGCGACGGCACGTAGAGGAAGCCGGTGTACCCGATCAACAGGAGGACGACCGTGACCATCAAGAGGGCGTCGGCGACCAGGAGGGCAGCCAGGCTTCGCGGCCGCGCGTACACCAGCAGCGCAGCGACACAGGGAGCCAGCAGGAGCACGGTGGCCATCCCGTTCGCTCCAGCAACTGAGCCGAACGTCAGCCACGCCGCCAGACCGATGCTGACGAGCACCGCCCAGAACGAGCCAACCCTGAGCAATGGGTCACGGTCCCGGGCCGCTTCGTTCGATCCTGGCGGCTGGGTCACGGCCCGCTCACCCACGGTCGCTTCGGGTCAAGCGAGTCGCCTAGCAGTCGCCTCGTAGTAGAGACCGCCGCTGCAGATGGCGTCCCATCCAAGCGGGATCGTCCCCTGGGACACGCTGCACGTGTGCCGCGGACCCGGGTCAGCCGTAAAGCGAGCCGACAGCGCGTACGAGGGCTGGGGCGGGATCCAGCTTGAGAACTTGGCCCGCCCATACACGTACACGGAACTGGGTCCGCTCCCACTCGTGTTGCACGCCTGCATCGTCTGAGTCCAGCCCGCCCCGTCGTTCCACATCCGGCACAGTGCACCGGACCCTCCGTACACCCTGTTGCCGTCGCGCTTGTACTTCATCTCGACGTAGATGTAGGTCACGGGGATATTCACATACTCCTCGACGCGGTGCTTGGTCCAACCGTAATGATTGACGACCGCCAGCGGCTCTATGGGCGCCGCCGTCCCGTCCTCGGGTGGCCACACGTTGGCGCCCAACTCCTCGGAAGCGCCGATCTCGGGTGGCGGCTGCGTGGGCGGATTCTCGATCGGACCCGCGCTTTCGACCACCATCTGGCACAGCTCGTTCACATGTGTGCGGATCTCAACAGCCGCTAGTCCTTGATCGTCCGGGACCGTGGCCGAGACCTCGATCGCTGAGGGAAACCGACAGACGTCGCCGGTCCGTGTGCCGGTTGCTATGACCATGCCGGGGGAAAGCGCCACCACCCGGCCACCGACGGTCGCAGTAACTTGGTAGTCCGACTCCGACCCGGCGCTCCATGCCGTCTCGATCCGACCGGTCAGAACGAAGATCGTCCCAGAAAGCAGAAACGCACCGAACAAGTGCTTCTTCATGCGTTACATTCCCTATCGGTTGGTACCGCCAACGGCCGCGTCCGTCAAGTTGGTGTAACTCCACAGCGCCATCCTGACCATCAGCTCGCTGCGACGAGCTCGCCCCTCACCTCCTCGACCGCTTCGCCGTCGATCACCTCGAGCCTGGCCTTGGCGAGCGACTCGGCGCTCAT